>JAEEGK010010368.1_pt1 | contig 21510 bp, 10 predicted proteins | sample 8958771 | NCBI WGS metagenome assembly JAEEGK01 (sample SAMN16246547, study PRJNA631951) | gut metagenome | biome: gut microbiome; feature: rumen; material: SC-attached | host: Bos | place: Iran: Karaj | collected 2018-10 | reverse complement strand
TTCTTTTTTTCTTTCTTCTTCTTCTTTTTTTTTTCTTTCTTCTTCTTCTTTTTTTTTTCTTTCTTCTTCTTCTTTTTTTTTTCTTTCTTCTTCTTTAATTTCTCTTTCTGCATTGTATAAAATTATAAAAAATATCATTTCACTACTTTGTAGTACATTTTTTGAAAAATCTTCTTCATTTTTAATTTCAGTAAAATAATTTTCTTTTTTATTTTTTTCTTTTAAATGAAGCAATTTAATAAAATTTCTTTTATTTTGAGCTATTTTATATTTTTCATTTTTTAATAATGAATCCATTGTTTCTTCAAATGTATCTTTAAAATCTTCAACATTAAATAAATTTTCTTCATTTTCTAAATCAATAGTCATCATTTTATTAAGTTCTTTTTTTGTTTTTACATATAAAAGATAGATTATTTTATTTGACATATTTAAATAGTTAAGAATGATTAAATTATATTTTATTTAAACTATTTATATATAATTATATAATTATAATCATTTATAGATAAAATATATTTAATTTTAATTATTTTTTTTCTTTAAGAAATTTATTGTTTTATTGTTTTTTTAATTTAGAATAATTAATTAAAATAATGCATGAAAAAAAAGAAAAATTTAATGAAAATGAAATAAAATTTGAAAATATTAAAAATAATAATAACAATAATAAAAATAAATTAAATAATATAAATAATATTAATAATGATATTAATAATAATGATAATTATATCATAAATAATAATGAATCTTATCATACAAAAAATTCTTTAATGAAAAATAAATTTAAAACTTCTCTTTCAAGTTCAATGGATTCAAACATAGAAAAAGAAAAAATTATTACTCAACCAATCAACAGCGAAATTAATGAAAATAACATTAATAATAACAATAATGAATTTTTAAATTTATCTAATTTATCAAATCAAATGAAATACAATTTTGATTATGAAATAAATAACATTAAAATAAACATTGAAGAAAAATCAAATTCAAAAATGTTTTATATTAAAAAAAATTCCTCTCAAAAAATAATAAATTATTCCGAATTTAAAGACAATTTAAAAAAATCTCCTTTTCAACCTCCAAAAAATTCATTTAAAGCTTCATGTTTAAAACGAAAAGTAAGTAAAAACAAAATTAGATTTCAAAACAAAAACTACGATTTAGATATGACATATATAACAGATAGAATAATAGCAATGGGATTTCCAAGCACAAACTGTGAAACAATATATAGAAACTCCTTAAAAGATATATCTAATTATTTTAAGATATATCACAACAACAATGTAAAAATATATAATCTCTGTCTAGAAAAAGATAGAATATATCCTAAAAATTATTTCCCTAATTTTAAAGTAGCCCTTTTTCCTTCTTTAGATCATAATCCCTGTCCGGTAAAATTATTATTAGAATTTTGTTTAGATGTTATGATATTTTTAATAGAAAGTTTGGATGGTATTGCTGCTATTCATTGCAAAGCAGGAAAAGGTAGAACGGGATTAATGATTTGTTGTTATTTAATTTTTTCGGGGTTATGTGAAAATTCTGATTTTGCTTTGGAATATTATGATAAAATGAGAACTTATGATAAAAAAGGGGTTACAATTCCAAGTCAAATTAGATATATTAAATATTTTGAGGCGTTTTTAAATACTAATTATTATAAACCATTTTTTTATTTAATTCCTAAAATTATTAAAGAACATGTTTATATTAATAATATTTTACCTGATTATAATAATTTACTTATTAATTTAAGTAAAGATAAAAGATATTATACAAGTCCGAATTTTTTTAAGTTGAATTATATTAAAGTTGGACCGTTGAAAACTCAAACAATTTTGGGAATAAAAATTGAGAAATTTAATAATGAAATTTTGAATAAAAATAATTTTTATAATAGTTTTAAAAAAAATGAAAATGATGAAATTTTTTTTATGTATAAATCTCAAAAAAATAAACGTAAAAATAATAATTTTTATAATATAAATTCTGATTTGAAAATTTCTTTTATTAAAGGATTAAAATTTTTTATTTGTTTGAATTTATGGTATTCAACATTAGAAATTTTTGAAAAATTTTTAATGAATAATGAAAATGATAATAATAATATTATTTTTGAAGATAATAGTAATATTGAATTAAATAGTAATAAAAAAAAATTACAAAATGGATTTTTAATTTTTAATGAAACAAATAGTAATAATTCAAAAAATGAAAATGATGATTTTTATGATAAAAATTTTAAAAATAGTTTTATTTCACATAAAAGTGATTTAAATTTAATAATAGAAAAAATTAATAAAATAAGAAGCGAAAAAAATTTAAGTTTATTTGATAAAAATAATGTTTCTATTTATTTTAATGTAAATGAACTTGATAAATTTTCAGATAAAAATAATTATGAAAATTTATATGTAAAAATTAATTATTCAATAAAATAATAATTTAATAATATTTTTTTTTCTATTAATAATAATAATAATTTTATAATATTATAATAAAATAATTATTATTAATTTTATAATAAAATATTTATAACTTATTTAATAAAATAAAATATGTCAAACATAAAAGAAGAAAATAAATATGAAGATTTTCCAAAATATGATGAATTAAAAGATTTTAAAACTGAAGTTGAAAGATATAAACCAAAAGATTTAATAGATTTTTGTGAAAAATATTTTGAGGCTCAAATAAATAATAAACCTTTAAATTATGAAGATTTATCAGGTTTAGAAAAATTTGTTTTAGTTCCTAATGATCAAGCTATTATTCAAAGATTAAATATTTCTCAAGAAGATTTAGAAAGAGTCACTTCAAGAAGAAAAAATGTAACTGAAAAAGAAAATTTACAAAACATCACAAACGACATAGAACAATTCAAAAATCTTTTAGAAGAAAAATCAAATTTATCAGAAGAAGAATTATACAACTATTCAAAATTCAAAACAAACACATTTAAAAACCAAGAATTTTTACGTTTTATAGATGGTTTAGAAAATCTTCCTTTAAAAGAAGAAAACATTCAAAGAATTTTTTTCACGAAATTATTTTATCTTTCAGAAGAAGAAAAAGAAATTGTTTGGAAATTTTTTGATTTAGACATAAAAACACTAAAAAAACCAAAAATAAATTCATGGAAAAATTCATTGGAAAATTTTAATAAAAGTCCAAAACACACTTATTCAACTTTCGACACAGTTTCAAATATTTTAGAAGAATTTAATAAAAATCTCGAAGAAACAAACATTTCTGAAGCAGAAGAAATTTATAAAAATTATTCAGAAAATCATTTAGAAAAAATAAAAGAATGTGAAAATGAATCAGAAATTTATTATTATTTATTAAATAATTATCAATTTGTAAGAGAAATTTTATATTTAATGATTAAAATAAAATTCAAAGTTGGAAAAGAAAATGAATTAGAAAATTTATTTAATAATATTGAAAAAGTTTATAATAATAATTTTAATTATTTAACTGAAATTGATTTTTATGATTTTATTTTAACATGTTTTATTCCTTTATTAAAAAACACTGAAAAAACTTCGCAAGAATTTCGCGAAATGGAAAGTTTTTTAAATAAAATTTTTTTACAAATTCCAAAAATAATAAACACAAATTTTGAAGAAGAAGAAAATTTATATTTTAATATTGAATGTATAAAATATTTATTAAGTAAAGAAAATAAAATAAAAACAATTTTTTTCAAAAAAATTTTTATTAATATTATTAATAATTTAGCAGAAAAAATAAAAAATATTCAAAATCAATTTAATTTTAATAACAAAGAAATTAAAATGAAATTCAATCAAAAATTTAATATTATTAATTTACAATTAAATGAACTTTATTCAAATTTAGTTTCGTTTATTAAAAAAATAATAAATTTATCAGAAAAATTTCCAGAATCAAACGAAGAAATTAAAGAAAATATTATTACAGAATTTAAAAGTTATTCAAAAGATGATCAAAATTTAATAATCGCTGCTTCAAAATTATTTGAAATGTTTGAAGAAAATGAAAATGAAAAAAATTCTATTCAAAAAATGATAATTTTCTTAATTAAATCATTCAGCATTGAAGAAATGGTCAATGAAATTAAATTAAATGGAACTAAAAATGAAAATGTTGTTGATCCAATTTTATTAAAATATTATCAATTTGCAATGAAAATTCCGCGCTATAATTTCGATTGTATTAAATATTTAACTTTCAAATGGCAAAATCAAATGATTAGTTTAATTATTAATAATAATAAAAATCTTGAAAATACAGCGAAAATTTTTGAAAATGAATTTTTAATTCCAAACATGAAATTTGAATTTTTAACTGAAGAATTATTTTTTTTTATTCATTTGTATTTTAAATTAAAAAATGATAAAAATTTTGATAATCAATTAAAAAATGATGCTAATGTTTTATTTAATAAATTTCAAAATGATTTTCAAAATGAATTTAATTTCGTTCAAAATTTAAATAAAAATTGGCAAGAAAATAAAAACGATTGTATTGATTTTTTTATTAAAAAATTTAATCATTCTCAACAAAAATTAATTTTAATGTATCTTAATTTTTGTAATGATTATTATTTAGTAAATGATAATAATATTTATATAAAAAGTTTATCATGCGTTTTTTTACAAGAAAAAATAAATTTCATTGAAAATTTAATATTAAATTCAAACAATCCAAAAGAAAATAAAATTTTTATTGAATCAATTTACGATGATTTAAAACATGTGAATTATCCTTTGTTTGCATATGCGAATTTTAATAAAAATATTAATTTTTTAAGCACATTTGATGAAAATGAAAAAAAAATCATAGAAAAAATTGAAAAAATTCTTTTGTTAAATAAAAAATATTCATTACCAAATTGTTTATCTTTCGAACAAATGTTAAATTCAAACGATTTTAATGAAATTATGAATGATATTCAAAATAATCATCCTTTAATTAATGAATTTATTAATATTTTTAATGAAAGTGATGAAAATTTATTAGATTTTAAAACTTTATTTGAAAAATTCGAACGAGATTTAATAATAAAAATTCTAGAAAATAATAATAAAAATGTTGATAAATTAAAAGAAATTAATAAAGATTTAGAAGATGAAATTAAAAATGATTTAAAATATTGCGTTTTAGCTGAAACTGATGAAAACATTAAAAATTTACCTAAAAATGGAATTGATTTAAAATATTTTTATAGAAAACAATTAAATTTTATTGAAAAAAATTGTTTAAATAACGCTAAAATTAATTACATTAAATCAATTTTAGATTATAATTATGATCCTAATAATAATTATATTTATAATAATTTTAAAGATTTTCAATTATATGAAAAAATTATTATCGTTCAAATTATTTTATGTAAATTAAAAATTTCTGATAAAAACACTTTTTATTATGATAATATTCTTTTTATTTTAATGAATGATTTATTAGATGATTACATTTCAATTGCGAATCGTATGAAAAATAATGAAATTTATAAAAAAAAATTATGTGAAGATTTTGTTTATTTAATTAGTTTTTATGAAAAAAATGTTTATAATTTTATAAAAAATATTTCAAACACAGAAAATCAAATTATATTTAAATTTGTTAATGAATTTAATGAAAAAGAACGAAAAATTATAATAAAATTTTTAGAATTTTATTCAATTTTACAAAACAATGAAAAATATTTAATTTTCAAAGAAGATCTTCAAAATTACATTAATGATGATTATTACATCGATAGAATAGAAAATATTAATAATGAACTTGATTTATTATTATCAAATCAAATTCCGAAATTTATGTTTATTATTTTATGTGAAAAAGTTAAAGAAACAATTTTTGAAATTGATTATTTAATTGAAAAAATTTTCGATTCTAATGAAATTAATAATATGTTAATTCATATTTATAAAACTTTCGATTTAAATGAAAAAAATATTGTTATTAAATTAATAAAATGTCTCAAAGAACAAAATAGCATTCAAATTTTAAATGATTATTTAAATGCGTTTGAAGAAAATAAATTATTTAAAGAAGATGATAATATTTTTGAACATGTAAAAAATTCTTTGGAAATTTATAAAGAAAAATTTAAAAATAAAATCGATTTTGATGATGTTGAAAATTATGAAAAATTTAAAATCACTTTGAATGGAATTTGTGCTGATTTAATTAATTTCGTTGATAATTGTGCAAAAGGAAAAATTAGTGAAAGAAAAATTAAAGCTGTTAGAAAAGATAAAATTGAAATTATTAAAGTTATTTTAGATTGTGAGTATTTAATTAATAAAAAAAATAATAATATTAAAAAAGCTATTGATTTTTTAAAAGATTTTAAATATGAAAAATAATTTTTAATAATAATAAATAAAATTATTATTTTAAATGAAAAATAAATATAAATTAATTAAAAAATTACTTTATTAATAATATTATTATTTTTATATTAAATTAATAATATTATTAATTTGTCATTTTTTTATTATTATTTATAATTTTTATTATCTTCACTTTTAAATTTAAAAATTTTTTTAAATTAATTTCATTTATTTATTTGTTGTTCTATAAAAATATAAATACAAGTAAATATTATAAAAATAATGCAAAATATTTTATTCAAAATAATAATAATCAAATTAAATAAAATAATTATTTTTACAAAAAGATTTTTAATTTTTATGTATTAAAAAATTGATGATAAACATATTAATACATAATAAAAATTCTGATGAAAAAAATTTGATAATTATTTTATATATTAATTAATATATTATATCTTAAAATAATATTATATTAATAATAATCATTTAAAAATAATAATATCATTATTATTATTATAATTTCATTTGCTTATATTATTAATTTAAATTTTTATAGTAATATTTCCCTTTATAATCATTATGAATCCTATAATTATTATTATTATTATTATTTTGAAATTACTATTAATTTTATTTTTAGGATAGATTTTGTTTTCTAAATTATTAATTTTTTCTTTTAAATTGTTGATTTCTATATTTGCCTTTTCAATTTTTTTATTTAAATCCCTTTGAGTAATAATATTATTAAGCAATGGCATTGTAGGCCAACAATAAATTATTTGAACATTTTCATAAATTTCTTCGAATTTTGTATTATTTAATTTTTTAATAGTTATTTTTATTGAATTAATTGATTTTTTAATTTTATCAATAGTATCATTTTTAATGTTGTAATTATTATTATATAAAATAATAGGTCTAATTTTATAATTATTTATATTATCAATTAATTTAATATTTTCAAGCAAAAAAATAAACGATAAAATTTTAACAAAAAAATCATGTATTTTTTTTTTTTTATCTTCAATGTCGAAAGAAGCCTCAATAAAAACTAAATCATTATTATTTAACTCAAAATTTTTTCTGTTGTCAGGATTTTCTAAATTTATCGATTTGAAATTTTCATAATATTTTCCTAAATTATTTTTCATTTCTTTCACAAAAATAATAGAATCAATTTCTTCATATTCTATATAATCAATTATAGGATAGAAAACTATTCTTGGCAAATTAACATATTCTTTAATACCGTATAATAAATATTTTAAGGAGTTAAATTCAAAATTAGCCCCTAAACTTAATTTATAAAATTGTTGATTATTATCTTCTTCTGTTTTATTTGAAATTGAAGTTTTTGAATTTTTAGATAATTGAAGCTTTGAATTTAATACTTCCTTAATAGGATTAACTCCTAATAAATCTGCCAACAATTGATGTTTTTTCCAAAATTCTCCAATAAATTCTTCTGGAAAACTGGCATATAACACAAATGCATCTTTTGAGTCAAAATATTTTTTATTATTTTTTTCTCTACTACTTGTAATTCCAGGAAATTTTCCAAATCCAACTTTTTCTATGTTATTATTAATAGAATTATTATTATATTTTTCTATAGCTTTTTCTAAAATATACAACATTAAAGGTGAAATTTTATTTTCTTTTTTAATTTTTATATATAAATTAAAATCTTCTTCTGTTATTTTATTTTTTTGATCTATTTTTTTAATGAAATTTTTCAATTTATTTTTAATTTCATCAATTTCTTTTTTCTTTTCGTTTGTATTAATTATTTTAGATGCCATTAATTAAAAAATTTAATAATAATTAATAATCATGCTTTTATAATATTATAAAAAAATAATAATAATTTTTAAAGTGAAAAATTTTTTTTTATTTTTATATAAAAATTATCATTTAACAAATAAAAAATAATATTATAAAATTAATATTATTTACTTAAATTATTTTAAAATATTTATATTTTACATTCTTTGGAATTCTTGAAAAATATTAAAAAAAAAATAAAAAAATATACAATAAACATAATAAATTAATATCAATTATTTATTATTACTTCTTTCAGTAATAGTAATACTTTCTATTGATTCAATATCACCATTATTTTCTTTTATATGAATAGTTTGCAAAGGATTATTTTCTAATCTTAAATTTGCATTTAATCCCATTTCAAATTTGTAATTTAAATTACCATTTATAAAATTTATAATTTTTATTCCATCAAATCTTCTTGTTGCTATTCCAGTGCTTAAAAAATTCTTTATATTTTTTTCAATATTATTTTCTGAATTTGAAAGGCTGATGTTATTTATATTTTTTTTATTTGTTGATTTATTATTATTGTTAATTAAATTATTTTTGTTATTATTTATTAAAATTCTTTCTGATTTATTTGTTGAATAATTTAAATTGTTTGATTTTTCTATTTTCATTAAACTTGTTGATTGTTTTTTTCTTTTATTTGAGATTAATTGAATATTATTAATTTTTGTTTCTTTAAATGAAAATTTTTTATTATTTTTATTATTATTATTTTTATTTTTTTCTGATTTATTATTATTATTATTACAATTAAATAATTCATTATCAATTTTATTATTATTATTATTATTATCATCATCAGTTGAAATTTTTTTTTCTTTTAATTTTGTAGGCAAAACAACTTTTGTATGATGACTACTATTATTATAATTATTTATATATTCATTTTTAATTTCATAAACTTTATTTAAATCAATAATGAGACTATTATTATTATCATCATTTAATTTTTTATCTAAATTTTTATTATTATCACCATTTGAATTTGTATTTTCACTAAATATTAAATTACTACTATCAAAATTATTATTAAAAAATTTTTTTTCATCATCTTCAATTTCAATTTTTTTATTATTATTATTATTATTTTCTTCATTTAAATTTTTATTATTTTTAATTTTGTTATTTTCATTTTGGGTTTCATTTTTTGATTTATTATTATTATTTTCATTACTAATTGAATTAAAATATTCAATTTGTTTATTTTCTTTTTTTATAAAATTATTATAATTATTTTTTAATAAATTTTCACTAATTGAATATGAAAATTGTTGCGTTTTTTTTCTTTTATTTAAATTAATTTTATTATTAAAATACGAATTATTATTATTATTATTATTACTAACACTATTATTATTAAAAGAACTAAAAAACGAATTTTTTTCTTCAATTTTACTATTAATTAATTTTTTTAATTTATAAATTTTTTCTTTTTTTACATCAATTTCATTCATGCTATTTAAATTATTTTTTATTTCTAAAATGTCAGATTCATCTAAATTATTTGTATTTGATTTTAAATTTGTACGAAAATTTCGAGATTTATTATTATTATTTTTATCATTATTAAAAATAATTGGTTTATAATCATTTGATGAAATTGTGTTGTGTTTGTTTATTTTTTTATTGATACTTTTATTTAAAGATTTGTTGTCGATATCTAATAATTCCGCTAAATTTCGAGTTTTACCTTTTATAATATTGTTTGGGAGACTTGAACGAGTTTTTAAAATGCTTTTTTTCTTTTTTGATTGATGGATTAAATTATTATTATTATTAGTATTGTTATTATTATTGTTATTATTTATATTATTATTATTATTTATATTAGTATTATTAGTATTATTATTATTATATTTATTATTATTATTTAAAATATTATTTGAATTATCATTATTATTATTATTTTTATTATTTATATTATTATTATTTACATTATTATTAGTATTATTATTATTTAAATTATTATTTGTAATATCATTATTAGTATTACTATTATTATTAATATAATTAATATTATTATTATTTAAATTATTATTATAATTATTTCCAAAAGTTATTTGATTTTTAATAAATTCAATTTGATCATTATCAATTTCATCATTATTTTTATTATCAATTAAAATTACATTATTTTCATTCATTTCATTTTGATTTTCATTATTAATTTTAAAATTATTTTCTTTTTCAATATTTTTTAAATTATTAATATTTTTAAATTCAAAAGATTCTTTAAATTCTTTTAAATTTTTATTTTTATTTAAAATCATTTGATTAAAATAATTTTTATTATAATTAATAACATTATCAAAATCTTTTTTCATATTATCTAAATTCTTTTTAATTAATTCAGTTTCTTTAATATTTCTTACTAAATGAGTTCTAATCATATTAATTTTATTTTGTTTTTGATTAGTATTATCAATAATTTTTATATTATCATTTTGATATTTATTTCCAAAATCTCTTGCTATTTTAGCAAATTCTGATTCATTTTTAATAGAATTTAAATAATTTGCATTGACTGTGCTTGAACGATTGAATTGTTTAAAATTAAATTTTTTATTAATAATATTATTATTAATATTATTATTTTCATATTTATTATTATTATTATTATCATTATTATTTTCAATATTATTAATATTATTATTTTCATTATTATTATTATTATTATTATTTTCATTATTATTATTACTTTCATTATTATTATTATTATTTTCATTATTATTATTTTCATTATTATTATTATTTTCATTATTATTATTTTCATTATTATTATTATCAAAAATAATATTTTTATTTCCATCTTGTTTCGAACAATTCGAAAACAAAGAATTAACCTTTTTAATTCCTCCTTGAGTTTTAACAACAACATTTAAATTCTTTTTACTAAAAACTTTAATTTTTTTATTCAAATCGGCAATACTCATTCTATTAAAAACATTATTATTACTAATAAAATTTCTTGGTGAAATTAAATTATTTTCTTCATTAATAAAACTACATTTTAACAAATTATTAAAAGCATTTGAACTAAAATTATTATTATTTGCCATTTCGAAATTTAAATTTAAAATTTCTTCAACTAAATTAATTAAAATATTATTTTGATTAAATAAAGAATTATTATCAGAAATTATTTTTTTTAAATATTGTGATAAAATTTGAGTTGTAAAATAAAATTCAAAAAAATTATAAAAAAATTCATTTAAATTTATTAAATTATTATTATTATTATTAATAAAAATATTATCAAAATTTGTTTTATATGAATTAAAAATTTCTTTGTAATTAATTTCATCTATTATTAAATTTTTTAAACTTTCTTTTGTTAATAAAGAAAATTTTTCAAAAATTTCTGATTTATTATTATTATTTTCAATAAAAAAATTATTTAAATTTATTTTTTTAATATTCATTAAATTATTTTCATTAGTTTTTAATAAATTTTCACTATCAATTTTTAATTCACAAATTTTATCTTTTAATTCATTATAAATTTCAATTATTTTATTATTAAATTCTCTACTTTCATTACTCATAATAAAACTACTTTCAAAACTTTTATTTTTATTTCTATTTTCATCCTCTTTTTTATCATCATCATTAAAATTATTATTATTATTATTAACATCATATTTTTTTTTCATTTCAATTTCATCTTTTTCTTTAATTTCCTTCAACAAACTTTCAATTTTCCCTTCCAAAATTTTCTTCTCTTCCTTCAAAATCTCACATTTCCCACAACCATCTTCATTAAACTCATCAACAACAACTTTTTCCCCATTCATCAACTTTTTAATTTTTTCATTCGCAATCGCCAATTTTTTATTCAACTTTTCAATCATAACCTGCAATTCCTCATACGTATACCTTATATTAATCTTCACCTTATTTTTAATCGTCTTCGCCCTCTGCGCAAACTGCAACGAACTAATCGTTTCTTCCAAATGATACGAATGCGGACTCGCAGTAACAATCAAACTCGTTTTGTAATTTCCGCCAAGACTTTCTTGTAAAATTCTCGTCAATTTCGAATCTCTGTAAGGAACATGTTCAGTGTTGATTGAAGTCAAAGCATGAATGACATTTCCCAAAGCAGATAAACTCAAATTAATTTTTTTCGCTTCTTCTAATGTTTCACCAACTGCGCCTGTTTTACTAATTTTTTCACTACCAGCTAAATCAACGAGATTTAATGTTCCTTTTTTAATAAGATTTTCTTTTTTAAATGTTTGAGTTATTTCTATTATCATTATACTATGTGAACGACTGCTTGTTTGATTTAATTTCGTTTCGCCGACTTTTCTATTGTTTTGAGCAATTTCGTTGTAATTTAAAAAATCTTCGAGATTTGATAAATAAACTTCACTTAAATTTTCTACAAAAATTCCGCGAGATGGATTTTCTTTTATTTTCAAATCTTTCGTGCCTGTTAATAAATCATAAATAACTTCTTTATAAATTTGCATAACACTCATTTTTATTTCGAAACTAATGTTTTCATTACTATTTTCAACGAAATCGAAAATATTTTCAATTATTCTTGGAATTAAACCTTTCGTTTCTTCATTTTCGACATTGTTTCCGTACATTGTAAATGTTTTTCCACTTCCACTTTGACCATAGGCGAAAATTGTTCCGTTGTAGCCATCTAAAACGTCAGAAATAATTTCTTTTCCGATTGTTTCGTAAACTTTTTTTTGCTCAGTTGAACTGGGGAAAACTTTGTCGAATTTGAATGTTGGACCGATTTCGTGCTCTGATTTATGAGTATCGATTGTTACGCAATTGTTTTCTTTGTAAATTGGTGTTGCCCATCCGACGTTGTTTGATAGTAAATCTGATTCGAGTTCGTTGAATGGACGAAAACGAATGTAAACGCGAATGTTTTTGTTGTTGTTGGAAGAGGATTTTGATGTTAATGGTGGTTTGATTTCGTCGAAAATTTCGAGGGAATTTCGAATTTTTGATGTCATTGATTTTTTGGCTGATTTTCGAATGAAGGTTTTGGAATGTTTTATTGTGGGATTTTCTGTGTTTGGTTGAAATTCGATTTTTGTGGGTTGTTTGCTCATTGGGGAGAAGTTTTTTGATGAAGGGGAATTTTTTAGTTCTTCGAATTGGATTTTGTTTTTTGGGGAGGATTCTTTTTGATTTTCTGTTGTTTTGAATATTACTGTTTTTGTTCTGTTGTCGTTTCTATTGTGTTTTTTCATAAATTATTTTATTTTTTATTTTTTAAATAAATTTAATAATAATAATAATAATAAAATTTATTAATAATGTTTTTATTTTATTACAATTTTTATTTTTTTTATTTCAATTTTTATTTTCAATTTTTTATTAAAATTTAATATTAAAAAAACAAATTTTCATTAATAAAAAAATTTTTTAATTTTAAAAAAAAAACAAAAAAAAAATTTTTATTAAAAAAAAATTAAATATTAATAAAAATTCCTTTTAAAAATCATATTTTAATAATAATATAATAATAATAAAAATAAAAATAAAAATAATTAAATGAAAATTTTAGACGGTCGAAAACAATCCTTATATTTCGATTTCACAAAAATAAAACGCAGTAAAACAATTATATTTAACAATATTAAAAAACACAGACGAAAACCAAAATTTCAACAACACTCACTCCAACATATCAAACAAAACCAACCCAAAACGCAGCAACATAAACAACATAAACAACACAACTCGTTCAATAATATTAGAAACAGAATATTTAAACAAAAACCGAAATTCAATAGAATTCAAAAAAAAAATACTTCTAAAATTCCATCCAGAATTCACTGAAAAATACGGACACTTAACAAACGAAGACATAAAATTAATCTATCGAACATTAAACAACTATTTAGTAATAATCGACATGTTTTGTTTCTTCACAGATTTAATGGTAGTCACATGGTTATATTTCAATCACTTCGAATATAACAAACATAATTATCACACAAACAATTCAGATGACATTCAACGTTTCATTTGTCTTTCATTTTCTTTATTAGTTTGTTTAGCAATAACATTACGATACAAAACATGTATAAAATACAACAATTTAAAATTCTTATTGTCATTAATTCCAAACATTCCGCAACAAAAAATTTGTTATTATAAATTATTTATTGAAATTATTTGTCATATTATTCAACCTTATCCAAAACTTTCATTTAATTTTGAAAGATATGTTTTAGGCGTAAAAGTTAATTATAGTTTAGATATGATTTTTTTTTGTTTGAGCATAATGCGATTTTATGTCATATTAAAAATAATAAAAACATACAATCCTTATACAAATTCACGTGGGCATAAATTAAATGAATTTTTCGGTAATAAAAATCAATGGATGTTTTTATATCGCACGAATTTAAAAAATTCTGGTTTTTTAACAGTTAGTGTGATTTTTATTATTGTTATTTTAGCTGATTCGTATATTTTTAAAGTGTTTGAAAATTATCAAAAAGATGAAAAATCAAATGAATTTGGGAATTTTTTTAATTGTTTGTGGCTTTTAGTTCAATCAATTTCTACGATTGGTTTTGGTGATTTAGTTCCTTACACAATTGTTGGTAGAATTATTACTGGAATTGTTTGCATGAGTGGAATTTTTTTACAAAGTTTATTCACAGTTTCGATGTTGATGTTTATTTTTTTCATAGATGAAAATGAACAAAAAGCATATGCGGAAATTAATTTATTATTTAAAAAAGAAGAAAAAAGTAATAATTATAAAATATATTTTAATCAATACATAAAAAATAAATTTTCAACTTTGCTTAGAAACACTAAAAAAAAAGATTTAATGCAGGAATTAAAAATAAAAAATGATTTGAAAATAATAAAAGAAAAATATTTTTTAAGAATTTTAGCTAGTATGAAAATTCCTCTTTCTTTAAGTGAATTTTCTGAATTTGTTAAATTTCAATGGGAGCCACAAGCAGAAGACACAATTGAATGGTACAAAGAAAGAATTGATGTTTTTCATGATTTTATTGATTTTATTGTAGAAAATATTCAACAATATCAAAATGATGTTTTTTTTTGTTTAAATTCGAATACAAAAATGGTGAATTTAGTTAGTTTTATGTTTCTTTGTGGAACGATTTTTCCTATTAAAAATTATAATGAATTGAAAGGAAGATATGTTGTATCAATAAAAGAATTTGAAAAAAGAAGAAAACAATTTAATTTGTTGTTTCAAGATAATAATTTCGATGGGGATGATGATAGATGTTTAATTAATGTTCCTGAAGGGCCACCTTCTGAAAGTATGAGTGATTTTGATGATTATTTTTATGATGAAAGAAGTATTAATTCTGATTGATTTTTTTTTTTTGATAATAATAATTTTATTATTATTATTATTGATTTTAATTATAAATATTTTATTTTTATAATTTTAAAATTATTTATAAATAAAAAAAAATTTTTTTAAATTTTATTTAATTTTTCTTCTAATTCTTTTCTTTTTTTTTCTGCTTCTTTTCTTTTTAATTCTTTCCAAACTTCATATTTTTGTTCTGAACTTAAAGTAAGAACAGAATTTTCTTTAATTTTAAACATTTTTTTATTAAATTTTGGAATATTTTTTTCTTCATTCAATTGATCAATTAATATTTTTTCGCTCGCATTAGTTTTTTTTAATCTAATAATATGATCTCTACTCATTGCTCTTTGTAATAATTGATTTTGATAATCTAAAACATTCATACGAAAAATTTCTTCATCTTCTTGAATAGATTTTAAATTATCTTTTACTTTTTCAATTTTATTTAATCTTCTTTGACGATCTTTTCTAAAAAATTCTTTTCTTTCATTGTCATGTTCTTCTTTTTTTTTCATCATATTATTAATTTTTTTAATAATTTCTTTTCGTTGTTTTTCATTTTTTCTATCAATTTCTTCTAATTTATCTTTTTTTTCTAATTCTTTATTATAATTATCAATTTTTTTCTGTTTAAAATAATTATCTCTTTCTTTTCTTTGCCAATAAGAAGCAATGTATTTTTTTTTTGCTTTGTCTTCATTTTCTTTTTTTATTTTATTATTAAATTCAGTCAAAGTTTTTACATTTTTTAAATGTCTTTTATCAGAATCTAAATTTTTTTTTACGATTTTTTGATGTTTTAATGATTTCATTGATTCATTTCGTTCATAAATGTAATTTACTATAAAAATAATATTATTTTATTTATTTTACAACGTTCTTCTAATTCTTCTTGAAATAATTTTCTTTCTTTTTCTTCTTCTTCTTGAAAAATTTTTACATTTTCTCTTGCGATTTTTTCTTTTTCATAAAGTTTATTTAAAATTTTTTGTCTTTCTAACATTTTTTCTTTATTTGATTGATCTAATTGAGTTAATAATAAATCTTCTTTATGTTTTAATTTCGCTTTTAATTCAGCACTTTTTTTTTTATAATTTTCTTCTCTTAATTCTTTCATTCTTTCAATAGTTTCTTTGTATTTTTTCCCTTGCGATGCCCATCTTTTTTTTATTTTTCTTAAATGTTCTTCATGTCGAAATTTTACATCAAAATCATTCAACATTTTATTATAATCATAGTCATTTAAATATTGCGCATGTTTTGCTATTGCAATTAATTTTGGAGCTGACTAAAATTAAAAAAATTTTACTTCGTCAATTTCAATGTTTGACATTAATTTTTATTATTTAAATTATTAATTTATAAATTATGAAAAATAAAAATGAAATTTTTGAAATTGAGAATAAAATTTTTAATGTTCAGAAAGAAATTAAATTATCGAATGAAAATAAAAAAATTGTTAATGAAAAATATGAAAAAAAAATTAATAAATTTGTTGATAATAAAATTGATATTGAAAATGAATTAGATAAAATATTAAAAAAATTGAATGAAAAAGAAAATTTAATTTATAATATTCAAAAAATAAAAATTGAAAATATAAAATTTGAATTAAATAAATATTTTAATATTATAAATCAATTTGAAAAAACAAATAAAAATTTAGAAAATGAAATTAATTTATTAGAAAATAAATTAAATAATTTGAATATTAAAAGTTTAAATAAAAAAGAAGAATTTAAAAATTCACAAATAAAAATTGAAAATTATAAAAACGAACAAGAAAATTTTTTAAATAAATTTCAAGAAATAAAAGAAAATTTTCCTGATGATTTTAATTTCATTCAAAAAAACATTGATTTACAAAAAGAAATTATCGAATTATCAAAAAAAAATAAATTATTATCAAAAGAAATTTCTAATTTAAAAAATAATATTAATAAAACAAAATTAGAAAACGAAAATTTAATAAAAAAAAAAGATTTTCTTAAAGAACAAAAAATTAATAATTTCGAATTAATCACAAATTTATTAGAAAATAATAAAAATTCAATTTTAGAAGAAAATATTACAAAAAACATAAAAGAAAAATATTTATTTAATATTTTAAAAGAAATTATTTATCATTATTTTTCAGAAAAAAATTTTGACCCAGAAAAAAAAGATTTTTTACAAAATATTTTTAATATTTGGATTATAAAATTAAATTTAGTTCAAAACGAAAAAAAAAACGAAAAAAAAGAATTTGAAAATAAAATAAAAATATTAAAAATTCATTTAAATGAATTAGAAAAAAATAAAAAAAATGAAAAATATGAAGAATTATTAGAAGAAATTAATTATGAAAATAATGTTATTTTAAATAAAGAAAAAGTTTATGAAAATATTATTAATTTATATTTAAAATATTTACAAATTTTTGATAAAATTAATAATGAAAATGAAGAAAAATTTTTTTATAATAATTTTAAAGAAGATTTAATAAAATTAAACACAAAATTTAATGATTATTCTCAAATTGAAAAAGAAAGTTTTTTAAATTTTATTGATTTATTTTTAGAAGATTTAAATTCAAAATCTTTTTTAATTAAAAATTTAAAAATTAAAAACATTGAAATTGAAAATGAAATTTTAACTTTCGATGAAAAATTCAAAAATTTAGAAAATATTTTAGAAAATTACAATGAAAAAATTAATGAATTAGAAGAAGAAAAAAAATCAAATTCAAATCAAATTTTAAATAATAAAAATGAAATTAAAAAAAGAAACGAAAATTTAATTAATAATTATCAAAATTTAAGTAATAATGAATTTAATAATTATTTAAATGAAAATAATGAAATTTTTAAAAATATGAAAAAAATTTATGGAAAAAAAATTGTTGAAAAAATACAAAAAATAAAAAAAGAAAAAATTTATGAAAATAAAATTGTTAATCATTTAAATAAAAAAAATGCTATTGATAATTTTTATAATTTTATGAAAAATTATACAAATAATTTAAATAATTTAAATGAAAATTGTGAAAATATTAATAATGATTATCAACAAATTATTGATGAAATTAATAATTTACAAATAAAAATTGAAAATAAAAAAAATAATTTAAATTTTATTGAAAATTCTAAAAATGAATTATTAAATAAATTAAAAAATATTATGAATTCTTATGAAGAAAAAATTAAAACAGAAAAAATAAAATTATATAAAAAATTTAATATTCAATATTATAAAAATCAAATTAAATTACTTTATAATAAATTAAATAAAAATGAAAAAAATATTCAAAAAAATGATAAAATTACAAATAATAATAAAAAAAAAATTAATAATAAAGAAAATGAATTAATAAAAGAAGATTTAAAATTAAAATCTAATTTAATTAATGTAAAAGTAGGAATAAAAAATTCAGAAAATTTATCAAATATTTATAATCAAAATATGATTCAAAATGAAAATAAAAATAAATTATTTTAATTTATATATAAAAATTTTATAAATATTTTTTAATATAAATTAATATTCAATTTATTATTTATAAAAAAAAGAAAAAAACATTAAATAAATTTCATAAATAAAAATAATATTAAATTATTAAATAAATTAATAAATAATCCAAAAAAAAAAAATTATTTTAATATTATCAATTTAAAAAAATAAATAAATAAAAAAATATTATTTAAAAAAAAAAAATAATCCAAAATTTTATTTATATTATTTTAAATATATTAAAAAAATTTTGAATTATATACATATTCATAAATAACTATTTTAAACGCTAATCATATTATATTAAATAATAAAAAAATTTATATTAATAAAGACTTTGAATATACATATTATTTATATTATTATTTATCTTTATTTTGACTTTCTTTAAGTTTATTATATATTTGAAGATAATTAATTTTATTTCCATTTTGATTATTTTTATCTTTTTCATTAATAAAAAAAATATTTTTATTATTTAATTTATTTTTCTCCCCATCTAACGAATATTTAGAATTTTGTTTAGATTTAATTTTATAATTTTCATCTAAATAATCATATTTATTATTAGAAATATCATTATTAAAAAAATCTAAATCATTATTTATACTATTGAATGATAAACCACTATGGAAAAAATTTTGATTTGATTTATTTAATAAATTTCTTAAATTATCATCTTCATACTCTAAATTTTGGAAAGAATTTTTTTGTAAATTATCACAATTAATATCACATATATTATTATTTTTATTTTGTTGAATATTATTTAAAGAATATTGACTAGGATTTTTACTTGACATCAAAACAGAATTTTTTGCATTTTCTTTTAAATTTTTAGAGTTATTAATGAAATTTTGAAAATATGGGTTAATTTTATTTGTGTTTATTAAATTCTGATATGTATTTTCAATAGTTTTATTATTATTTGATGTTAATGAGAATGATAATTTATCTAAATTAATGTTTGGATTGTTTAAATTATTTTCTAATTTAGTATTTGACTTTATATTTTTTTTATCTCTATTTTCTTTTTTATTAATTTTAAATGAGACCGGTATTTTTTGGGTGTTATTACTTTCATTTTTTGAATTATTTATTTTTTTATTTAAGTTTAATTGAATTAAATTAATTTCTTTATTTTCTTTTTTTTCATTAATTTGTTTATTTTTCAATTTATTATCATTATTTAATAATAATTCATTTTCATCATCAAAAATTTTTGCCTCATTATTATATGGAAGACTCACTTTCAAAATTTTATCAACAATATTATTATAATCAATATAATTATTTCTGCAATAACTATTATAAGGTCTTTTTAAATTTTTAAATTTTATATTTATACTTTTAAAAGAAATAAGTTTTATTATATCATCAATTCCATCTTTCCAATTATTATAAATACTTTCAATATCAATGTCATCCTTTTCTTTTTTTATTTGTTCTAAAATTATTGAAATATAATCTGTGGTCAATTCTTTAACTTTTAATCCAATAAGATATAAAATTGTCTCAATTGAGTATTTATTTTCATTAATTAAATCAAAATTTTCTAAAATAACAGAAAAAAGCGTTAATTCATATTCATTAAGCATTAATTTTTTCATAATTGAAACTAAAATTTTATGAAGTTCATTTGTACTTTGAATTTTAGGAGATAAAGTTTTTGACTCAGAAATAATTCTATTTATAAAAAGCAGACATTTTGGATTAAAATCTGATAAAACATATTCTTGATATAATTTTTCATATTGTTCCTCTTTAGAATTATTTAAAACGCCATTATTGTTTATGGTAATTTTATACATTTCATTTTTTATTTTTTCATTATATTCCCTCATATCTATTTCATAATAAACTTTTTTTTTTTCTTTTCTTCTTCTTTGTCTTGTCCTTCTTTGGACTTTTTGATTATTTTTTGAATTTTTTCTTCCCATTATATTTTTTAAAATTTTATTGAATCTTATATATATCTTATTAAAAAAAATTAAAATAATGAGTTATATTTTATAAAAATACTTTTTATGAATTATGATTGATTATAATCCAAATGTTTTACATTTTAATTAATGATTTAATATTTATTTGGCTATTTTTAGAAATACATTTATGTAATTTTATATTTGTGATAAGTAGACATGAACTTTTATCTTTTAATGTTATATCTAATTAATGATTTATTAATTCAATGTTTTTATAATATGATATAAATAAATAAATTTATTTATATATTTTTTATTATCAAACTCTAATTATATGAATTATAAACAATAATTTTAAATAATTTTTAATAAATATTATTACTATTTAACTAATTTTTTAAATTATTATTTTCTTTATTAAAATTTTTTAAATACTTTTTAACAAATAATAATTTTTATTAAAATTTAAAATAATTATGAATATATTTTTCAATTAAAATATATTTAATAAGTATTTTTTTGTGAAAAGATATAGTTAGACACTATAACTAATGATAGTTTGTAATTTGTT
>JAEEGK010010367.1_pt1 | contig 21511 bp, 26 predicted proteins | sample 8958771 | NCBI WGS metagenome assembly JAEEGK01 (sample SAMN16246547, study PRJNA631951) | gut metagenome | biome: gut microbiome; feature: rumen; material: SC-attached | host: Bos | place: Iran: Karaj | collected 2018-10 | reverse complement strand
CACCGGGTAGCTTTCAGGGCGGAAAAGGCGATAATGCGACTCTGTTCCAGCGTCAGCTTTAAACTCCTGACGTGTTTCTCGGTTCAGAGTCGCTTTTTATCACCTAATAAAGGGTTTGGAAGGGCCGGGGATTCCCGACCCTCCGCTTTCAACAGGCGAAGTACCCGTGCGTCCTGAGCATACGCTTCTTGACCAGGTGCGATCCGAAGAAGTAGAACACCGCGATGAACGGCATCCACAGCAGGGACCACAGCGGGATCTCGAGGACGTTCTCCATTCCTACGGACTCGGCGATGGCGAGCCAGAGGTCTCCGGTGAACGGCAGGAGGGTTCCAGCCAGGAGAGCCAGGATTGTGGTCACGACGAGTATGTTGGAAGGCCAGCTCTTGAAGAAGGGCAGCTTGTTGGTACGTACGATGTGGATGGCCCATACCTGCATCCAGTACTGCTCGATGCACCAGAGGGTCTCGAACAGCAGCTCGACGTTGGTTCCGCCGAGGTCCTCTCTGGCGAGGATGGCGGCTCCGGCGCTCTCGAATCCCTCGTACGGGATGGTGGCGAACACTACGAAGATCATGAACGCCCAGGTCATCAGGTCGGTGAGAGGACACATCAGACCGTACCTGAACATGACGTTCTTCAGGTTGATATGGTCCCATTTCCTGGGTTCGCGGACGAACTCGTCCTCGACCTTGTCCCAGGGGATGACCAGGCATGCGAAGTCGTTGATCAGGTTGAAGATCAGGATCATGATCGCGCCCATGGGCTCGAAGTTGAACAGAAGGGTGGCCAGGATCAGCGAGAACATGTATCCGAAGTTGATCGAGCCGATCATCTTGACGTACTTGATGCTGTTGACGTAGACCTTCCTTCCCTCGATCGCTCCGTTCTTGAGGATACCGAGGTCCTTCTCGAGAAGGATCATGCTGGCGGTCTCCTTCGCGATGTCGCTTCCGGTGTCGACCGAGATGCTCACGTCGGCGTTCCTCATGGCGACGACGTCGTTGATGCCGTCTCCCATCAGACCGACCGTGTGGCCGTTGTCGCGCAGGGAGGTGACGATACGGGACTTGTTCTCGGGGGTGAGCCTGGCGAACACGTTGTGGGTCTCCACGGCCTCCTTGAGCTCCGCATCGGACATGGCGTCGATCTGGTCTCCCACGAGGAGCCCGCTGCTGTCTATCCCGATCTCGTCGCAGACGTATCCGGATACGTACTCGTTGTCTCCGGTGAGGACCTTGACGGAGATCCCGTAATCCGCCATGTCCTTGATGGCGGACTTGGCGGAGGGCTTGACAGGGTCGGTGAACACGACGAAACCGTCGAAGATCAGGTCGCACTCGTCTGCGGCGGTGACCCCAGTCCCGTCGGGCATGAACTTGTGGGCGACGGCGAGAACACGCATTCCCTTGGTGCTGTACCACTCCACGAGCCCCATGATGTCGTTGACGGTGATCTCGTCGAGGACCTGGATGTCCCTGTTCTCGTCGATGTATCCGGTGGAAATGCTGAGTATCTCCGCAACCGCTCCTTTCGTGATCATCATGTCCACATCGTCGTTCTTCTCGACGACGACGGACGCCCTCCTCCTGATGAAGTCGAAGGGCACGTCCGCGACGAACTTGTACGCTTCCAGCTCTTCCTCGAGCCCTTCCTCCTCGGCGTACTCGTCTATCGCCCAGTCGATCTGGTTCGTGGACGAGGTGAGGTTCCTGCTGTTGAGGCAGGAGTAGAGCTCGATCGTGTGGCTCGGATTCCCGTACACGTCGTTGCATGACTGCAGGGAGATCCTGTTCTGCGTCAGGGTTCCGGTCTTGTCGGAACATAGGACGTCCATGGCTCCGAAGTTCTGGATCGCGGTGACGTCCTTGACGATGACCTTGTTCTTGGACATGTCTATGGCGCCCTTCGCGAGGTTGGTGGACACGATGGTCGCCAGCATCTCCGGCATAAGGCCTATCGCCAATGTGAGCGAGAATATGACCGCCTCCATGACCCCGTCGAAAGTGAATCCGCCTTCGTTGAAGTAGCTCTTGAGGAGCATGATGATGAAGACGGGAGGGACCATGTAGAGCATGATCTTGATGAGGACGCCTGCGATGGCGTTGCTTCCCTTATCGTAGGTGGTGGCCGACTTCTTCCTGGAGAGCTTCTCTGCCATGGAGCCGAAGATGGTGTCGTCTCCGACTGCGACCACGATCGCCTCGGCGGAACCGCCGGTGACGTTGGTTCCCATGAAGGCCATGTTGTTGCATCCAAGGATGTTCCCGGTTGATCCGGAGGGGTCTGCGACCTTGGTGACCGGTCCGGACTCTCCGGTGAGAGAGGACTGGTCGACCTGCAGATGGTTGGACTTGAGGATTCTGACATCCGCGGGGATGACGTCCCCGGTATCAAGAATGATGATGTCTCCGACGACGAGCTCTTTCGAGTCCATCTCGACCTCTACGCCCTCACGGCGGACCGTGATGATAGTCGTGACCATGCTCACGAGCTTCGAAGCCGCTTTGCTGCTACGAGTCTCCTGGATGAAGGTCATCGTACCGCTGACCAGGATAAGGGTGGTCAGGATGATGAAATAGATAATGTCCGGATCGAGAACCATCCAGAGGATGTCGATCACGGCCAGCGCGATTATGAAGATGTTGACGAATGCGTGATAAAGCCTCTTCAAGACCTGATGCTTGTTGTGATTGGTGACTTCGTTCCTCCCATATTGGATACGGGAAGTCGTCACTTCTTCGTTATACAGGCCGTCAGGGTTGCTTCCTAGGAGCTTCACCACTGTCTCCGAGTCCAGGGACGCGGCAGACTTCATCCTTTGTTCAGGCGATATCGAACCATTTACCACGACCTCAGTTATAAGGCTCTCAGATTTAAAGTGATGCCTATATATAGATTAGGATGAGCATATATAGGGGTGGAATCGCGCAAATAACTCCTGATTTGTACAAGATTGATCGAGCAATGTGATTTACTCGCTCCATTCCAGCCAGAACGAGACTGCCGTGTCGCCGAATCCGAGAATCTCAGCGATTTCGTCCGCATCCTTGTACCTGATTCTGGCTAGCCTGACGGTTCCCTTGACGCCTTCGCCATAGCAGATGGAAACCTCGTTCTCTCCGCGAAGGAATATATCCCCCGGGTCCGCATCGAATTCCGTTCCTTTAAAAGGCAGATTCCATGGAAGAAGGCCGTACTTCTCCGCTCCGTCCCTGTCCTCCAGGGTCAGATCCAAAGCATTCGGACGCAGCCTGCGGAAGAGCTCCTCCGCTGAAGGGTTGTCCTCCAGATCGGGATACAGAATGAAGCCGTTGGCCTCCATCACCAGCTGGGCGGTCGGTCTGATCGATTCGAGTTCCTCCATGCGGTCACCGTCCTCGATATAACATGCGAACGCTAAACTGTTTTTGGGACGCGATTCCATCCCGGCAAGAAACTATATTCGCATGTACTGGATTCGAGCGGACATGCTTTCCCTGGAGATACGCGCGGAATACCCGGACGAGCGCACGGCCAGAGCCGTCATGGATGCTCTGGCTCCCGAGAACGAAGGTTACGTGTCGTCATCCCTCGAGGGATCCGCCATCGTCTTCAGGATGGAATCCGCCTCCGCAGGGACCTTGAGGAACACGGCCGACGACCTGATGGCATGCATCAAAGCCGCAGAGGATTCCATAGGCGCTTCTGGCAATTCAATTATAGGATGAACTTTTAACATTCGCCATGTTCGAGATCGTCAAGCGCGATGGCATGGCGCGCATGGGCAAATTCGAGGTCCACGGCAAGATAGTCGAGACCCCCGCCCTTCTTCCTGTTGTCAACCCCAAGATCAACACGATACCTCCCCGCGAGCTGTACGAGAAGTTCGGATTCAAGGCCCTGATCACGAACTCCTACATCATACGCAACACCCCTGAGCTCAGGGATAAGGCCTTGGAAGTGGGGCTGCACGAGATGCTGGACTATCCCGGCGTGATCATGACCGACTCCGGAACATTCCAGTCCCATATGTACGGGGAGGTCGACCTCAAGAACGAGGAGATCGTCCAGTTCCAGCACGACATAGGGACCGACATCGGAACAGTCCTGGACATCTTCACCGAGCCTTTCTGGACCAAGGAGCAGACCGCGGAATCCATCGAGGTCACCCTGGGGAGGACCAAGGTCGCCTGCGACATGAAAGGCGACATGCTCATCAACGGAGTCGTCCAGGGTTCGATCTACCAGGACCTGAGGGAGGACTGCGCCAGGAAGATGGCATCCATGGACATCGACGTCCACCCCATAGGCGGGGTCGTGCCCCTGATGGAGCAGTACCGCTACTCAGAGCTCGTCGATGTCGTCATGTCCTCGAAGAGGGGGATAAACCACAGCCGCCCTGTCCACCTGTTCGGAGCCGGACATCCTATGATCCTGGCTCTGGCCACACTCATGGGATGCGACCTTTTCGACTCCGCAGGATACGCCAAGTTCGCCAGGGACGAGAGGATGATGTTCATCGACGGGACATTCAGGCTTTCCGACATGCAGTCCCTCGACTGCGACTGCCCCGCATGCCGCGGACACACCCTCCAGGAGCTCCGCAGGATGGAGAAGAAGGCCAAGACCCGGCTCATCGCGGAGCACAACCTGTACCAGATCACACATGAGCTCGCCCTCGTCAGGAGATACCTCCAGGAAGGCCGCCTGTGGGAGCTCGCCGAGCTTCGCTGCAGAGCCCACCCGGCGCTTCTGGACGCCCTCCGCAGGCTCAAGGAGCACCAGGCGCAGATGGAGCTCAGCGACCCCATCAGCAGGGACGGAGCGATTTTCTACACCGGACCCGAGTCCAGAGGAAGGCCGACATACCTGCGCTATCTCCAGAGGATCGGGGACAGGTACGTTCCTCCCACCGACAAGGCCGTCATATTCCCCGAGTGCCAGGGCAAGCCCTACAGCAGGCCGTACGCCGAAGATTTCGACAAGGCCCGCAGAGCAGGGTTCACCCCGATCGTGGTGTCCCCGTTCGGACCAGTTCCCGCCGAGCTGGACGAGATGTACCCCCTGGCGCAATCGCTGTTCCCCTCGATCCCCGACATGGAGACGGACACCGAATCCGAGAGGCTCACGTTCCAGTTCCTCAGCGCCGCAGGGTTCAAAGGAGCCATCACCCCCGAGCAGATACCCGAGGACGGGACCATGGAATACGACGCCGATCTCCTCAGAGCGAAGGCCGTTGCGAGATACCAGTTCGGTATCCCCGCGGCGGACGCCCTGTTCAGAGGTGAGATACAGCTCGTCAGGAGCAAGAAGACCGGCAAGATCAGGAACGTCATCTCCGATGGGGAGCACGTCCTGTCCATGCGCGCCGGGGACGGCCTCTACACCCTCAGGATGGAGGGAGCCAAGAGGATCGTCGAAGCGGTTCCGGCGCCTCACATGCGCGTCGTCGTGATGGACGATGCGGTGCCCTTCGTATCTGACGGACGCAACGTGTTCGCCCAGTTCGTCCTGTCCTGCGACCAGAACCTCCGCCCCATGGAGGAGGTCATCGTCACCGACGGCAAGGACAACCCGGTAGCTACCGGACGCATGTTCCTGACCCCGTTCGAGATACCCTTCATGAAGAAAGGGATGGCGGTGAAGGTCCGTTCGGGATCGGATGATTGAGAAGGGAAGCCGGCGGGGATCCCCGTCGGCCATCCCGTTCAATTCATCAGAGGGATGTCGTTCTTGTTGGAATCGGCATAAGCCTTCGCGATAGCGTTCTTCATTATGGTGTCGGGAACGTCCTCGACGAACTCCTTCTTCCAGTCGAGGATCGGACGTCCGAAGGTGACCATTCCGGAGCTGGAATCCTCGTCGGCCTCGAGGTATTTGATCTGAAGCCCTTCGATGATCTCGGGGATGGTCTTTCCGTTGATGAGCACGGTGTTGGGCCCCTCTTCCACGATGGTCTCGATGAACTTGGACGAGATGTCTTCCATCTGCATCTCGCAGACGAGGTCGTTGATGTAGGAAGCCATGGCGGCCGTGGTCCTTCTCCTGATGGAAGGGTCGCCCAGAGGAGCGGTCGTGTGCCTATACTCTATGTCGATCTTCGCCATGGTGGGCTCAATGCACCGCCCACGATAAAACGATGGCGGTCGCTTTAATTTCAGCTATCCAGGAGTGCTTGCAAGATTTAATATCCATGCTGGGATGAATTCGTGTTTTCGCGTGAACCTAATCGCTTTTTTTAAATCAAGGTACCAACTTGTGTTATTATATGTCAAGAGGAGCGGCACTCATCGTCCTCATCGTCGCCATGGTAGCGATAGTGGGCGCAGTCGTTCTTTTCGCTCCGAGCGAAAAAAGCGATGACGACAACAATATCGTCAAAGGAGAAGTATACAGCATAAGTTACGTGCTGAACGGGGGCACCTTGAGCAGCGATGCTCCCGCCAAATACACCACCGGCGAATACATGGATCTCCCTGTTCCCGAGAACGGAGACAAGTTCTTCGAAGGATGGTACACCGACGAGGAGTGCACCATACCGATCGGAGCCATCCGCAAATCCACCACCGGAGACCAGGTCCTGTACGCTTCCTGGGCCGACAACCTCGTCGGAACCGGATTCGTGATGGACATCGAGGGAAAGGCTGATTCGTTCCTTTTCAAGAAGAAATACTCCGGGACGATGTCCTGGCAGTACGAGGCCTACGCCGACGGCGCATACTACGTCCAGCGCGACACCAACCTCAGGATCGGCGGATTCGGACCGTTCGGTGGGAACTACATCAACGAGACCGACTACTACTGGACCGACGAAGAGGACGACGATGTGGTCTACGTCTACACCGGAAACAAGACCATATCCGGCGACTTCTTCGGGGAGAAGGGTTCGTACCTCTGCGAGGTCTGGGAGTCCGAAGAGGATACCCAGTATGTCTACCGCAGCAACTATGCCCTCAGGATCGAGTCTTCCAGCAATGGGATCGACCTCACCTATACGTTCAAGGAACCTCTGACCTTCGAGCCTGTTACCGAGTTCGAGCCCACTGTCTACGCCTACGTCGGCGTATCCGTCGATGCGCCCAAGACGGCGAAGATCGGCCAGAGCTACACCGTGACCGCCAGCGGATCGGACTTCTACGGATGGTACGTCGACGGCCAGCTGGCCACCACTTCCAAGACTTTCACCGACACCCGCGCTTCCCCCGACAAGGTCTACGAGGCCCGCACGAGCGAGGACTACATCGTCTACGAAGAGAACACCCTGATGTTCTCGGACTACGGCCTCGTAAGCCCTGTGACCGTTGTCTACGACGACGGAACGACGGACGTGTTCAAGACCGGCATCAAATTCAACGGCTCCGTCACCGGATACTTCACCCTGATAGACAGCAGCGAACCCGTGCAGCACATATTGAGGCTGTACAAGGAGAAGACGACGATATTCTCCGTTACCTGGGAATACGGAACGTCGTACTGGTCCATCTTCAGCAAGAAATACACCATATCGTTCGATATGAAGTACAGCGACGTGTACGATTACACCAGCAACGGAAAGGACAGGGACGAGTTCCGGTCCTACTCCGATGTGTCGCCCTACTTCACGGTGAACGACAAGTACGTGCAGCTGATGTGCAGCGAGCTACTGAAGTACAAGGCGCAGGAGTCCATGACCGACCGCGAATTCGCGGAATTCGTTATGATCTGCGTCCAGACGATCCCGTACCAGTACGACGAGGTCTCCCGCCATGCGGAGGAATTCTGGAAGTACCCTGCGGAGACGTTCTGGGACGGCGGAGGGGACTGCGAGGACTCTTCCATACTGTACTGCACGCTCATGAAGGCGATGGGATACGAGACCGCCCTGATCGTGTTCTACGACCACGCGATGGCCTCCATACACTTCGCCAACGACAGCGACAACTACGGAGACGAGGTCGTCACCATAAGCGGAAAGAAGTATGTCCTGGTCGAGACCACGAGCACCGGATACGAACTCGGAGAAGTATTCGACTACAACTACGGCGTGAACAAGATCAGGAAGACCTTCGTCGTGGGGGCAGAACCGACATGGGATTGGAGAACTCTGTTCAGCTGATTAGGACTGTGAGGGCCAAGCGTCCTCTCGTCCACCACATAACCAACTACGTGACCGTCAACGACTGCGCGAACGCCTGCATCTGCTGCGGGGGCTCGCCGGTCATGGCGGACGCGAAGGAGGAGATGGAGGAGATGGCCTCCATAGCCTCCGCTCTCGTCCTGAACATAGGGACGCTGAACTCCAGAACCTTGGAATCCATGGAGATCGCCGGGAGAGCGGCTAACAAGGCCGGGACCCCGGTCCTCCTTGACCCCGTAGGCGTCGGGGCCACGAAGCTCCGCACCGAGGCCGTCCGGAGGCTTCTCGACAGGGTCGAGGTTTCCGTTCTCAAAGGCAACCAGGGCGAGATAGGCGTCCTCTCAGGAACAGGAGGGGACGTCAAAGGCGTCGATTCCGGAGGGGCTTCGGATCCCGCATCCGCCGTCGAGAAGCTTTCCGAAGAATTGGGATGCGTGGTGGCAGCCACCGGGGAGAATGACTACGTATCCTCGAACGGAAGGACTTTGGAGCTCTCCAACGGCCATCCGCTACTCGGATGCGTCTCGGGCACCGGGTGCATGCTGTCGTCCGTCACAGGCGCTTACATAGGCGCCAACGGGCCTTCCATCGATTCCGTGGCGACAGCCATATCGGTGTTCAACCTGTCCGCAGAATACGCCGCAGAGCGCTCCGAAGGCCCTGGGACGTTCAAGCCTGCTCTAATGGACGCCCTCCACAATTTCCACGAGGAGAGCATCTCCCGCGCCAGAATACAGGAGATCTGATCAGAGCATCTTCAGAGAGCCCGTAACACGGTCGATATCCCCTGCGACAGCGGGCCCGATGCCCACGCAGGTGACCGTTCCGGGCTCTATCTGGGTCCTTCCGGCATCCGTGATCATGGATGTGTGAAGGCCTACGCTTCTTGCCTCAGTCACGTAGCGGGTGAGCTCCTCGAAGGAATCCACCTTGAGGACGACCTTGGCTTGGCCGGAGCTGTACCATCCGTCGAAGCTCTTCTTGTCCTTCTTCTCGGCGTACAGGGCGCAATCGACAGCCGCGTGAGCCACCTGGGCGGCGGTCTTGCCCTTGCCCATCTTGAGGTCGCTCCTCACCAACACAACGAGCTTGTACTCGTCCGATCTCAAGAAAGATGCTACCATGAAACGTCGCATGTCCGTCCCCTTTAAGGGTCTTTCGCATGTCAGAAGGGCTGATCGGGACAAGTCGAATCGATGGAACCGCCCGTCCCCTGCGCTCCTTTCCCGGAAGCCATCCGGCCTATGGTCTATCCGGCATCCGTGAATGTCAGGACCCCGTCCGCAGAATAGACCCCGAGGGAATCGCCGTGAATGGAACGTACCTTCCGGCACACCATCCCCTTGATTACCGACCTGACGGGATTGTCGTCGTCCCCGGAGATCCTGATCATCAAGGGATTCCTTCCGATGACCTCGGTCGTGATGCCCAGGCGTTCCGCGAACAGGCCTGTGATGTCCTTGTCGTAAGCTTCCTTGCTGACCTGCCCTACGGATTCCATCATGACCGAGGCGTCGAAGCCCATTTTCTCGACCTAGTATGCGACGAATCTGAGATAGCCGTCCATGAAGCCGTACCTCTCGGTGATGGCCTCTATCCCGGAGTACCTCTTGGAAGAAGTTGAGGTCATCAAGAATATGTGATAGTTGGAGTGGTAGCGGCCGACTCCGTTCTCGTCCACACGGAACTCCAGCAGCCCGTCCTCCATCATCTTCCCGATGTTGTATGAAAGGGTGGATCTTGGAGCATCGAAGCAGCTTATGATCTCCTGCATGCTGACAGGGCACTCCGAAATGAACTTCAGGACGTCGATCTGGATGTCGTTCGTCAGAACCTTGGTCCACCTGTCCTTCTCCAGTATGGCGAAGCGCTGCATCTCCCCGTTCCTCTTGATGGTGCGGCAGGAGCTGAGCTCCTCGGAAGGCTCGAAGACGGTCTTGAACCTGGTCACTCCGTCTACCTGGTGCTCCTCTTTCGGCTCAGCGCACAGGTTCGTTCCTGAAAGCCTGCGGATGATCGCGGAGAACGTGTACAGCATCATGTTGAGGAACCCCTTCAGGGATTCGTCCCCATCGATTATCACCGTCAGAGGGCTCACCGAGTAGACGTTCACTTTGAATCCGGTGGCCTCGTTCAGGATGCGCTTGGCGATGACGATGGCCTCTTCGAACTTGCATGGGCTGATGAAGCGGACCTTCGATTCGGCCACGGCTTCGGAATACCACTTCTCCATGACCAAGGCGTCTATCCCTATGGATTTCAGATACACCTTCATCAGATATCCCATGGAGCAACTGGTCTAGATGTCGGGGACGTCCTCGAACGGGTTGTACCCTATGAAAACCGTATCGGAGCATGTGGAATAGGTCACAGTCTTCTTTCCAGGCGTCTGGCGGCACCTGACTATGATATCCTTCTTCACCATCTTTTCTAGAATGAAATGTAGCGAGGACGAGGGCATCCCAAGCTCTGATGCGAGTGTGCTGGGCCTCTTCTAAGCTCCCTCCAGCATGTCGTAGATCTGCATCTGATGAGGGTCAGTGACCACAACGGCTCCTTTGTCGGTCATCTAGATTGCGAATCTGACCTTTTCCCAATCATGTGGGCACATCGTCCAAATAATATAGCAAATGGATATAACCCTTGTTAAGTAATACAAATGTATTATCTATTTTAGTTGTATTATATTTAAACATTTTTTAATTTCTACTATTTTTTTATTTTTATAAAGAAATAATGGTTAACAAATGATTCAAAAACCGTTATTTCTTATTCCAAATATAAAAATCACACATTGTTAGCATATAATCGGGATAACTTTCAAAATATTATTTAGGAATAATTAAATTTTAAAATTTTTTATCCTACAAAATCGTATAATTTATAAAACAAAAAGATGAATTAAAAATCGTTGATATTGCCAAGTACACTAAAAACTGTTAGAGAGCCGACGGCGTTTCTCCGCAAGCCCTCTGAATTCGAGCCTTCACGACGAACTTGAACTCAGTGGAACAGACAGACTGCTGCTCCTCATGAAAATGCCGATCACCAGGCCAATGACGAGCCCCAGCGCGAAGAAGCTCAGAACCCTCCTGATTTCTCCGGATCCTGTTCCGAACAGGACTATCGGAACGAGTATGAACAGCGTCCACCCCAGGTAATACGATATCGAGAAGCCTAGCGCCGCGCCCGCAGCAGCCGCCCCAGCACGGATGGCCCACGTCTTGCCGGTCGCCTCCGGTTCCGTATGGAGCGGAGCCTCCGGACGTTCCGGAATCGTCGAGGGGTCGAGCCTGGCGCCGCATACCGGGCAGAATCCGTACTCGCCCGACACTTCTGAGCCGCAGGACTGGCAAAGCATGCTGCTTCGATACGCCTGCTCGTATAATTAGGCTCGCAACAGATATGAACCCCTCGCACTTACACACGCCTATGAAATGTCCGAAGTGCGGATTCGACAATCCCGAAGACGTCCTCTTCTGCAAGGAGTGCGACTGGAGGGTCGACATCCCCTACGTCCCTGAGAAGAAGCCCAACGCGATGCTGTACTGCGCTGCAGCCCTCGCTATCGGCGTCGTGGCGATAACCCTCGTGTTCACCGTAGGAGGATACGGAGCTGTCGCAGCAGGAGCCATAGGCCTCGTCGCCGGAGGATACGCGGTAAACGTCCCCAGGCTGCTCAACAGCTCCAACAGGACCGTGCTCACCATCATCGCCGGAATCGGCCTCATGCTCAGCATGATCGCGTTCATGTACGGCCTTTACCAGGCGGTGATGTGAGATGGCCGTCTACCGCGGGAAGTACATTCTCGAGGGCCTCGGCACCATAACGCCCGAGATGGAGCACAACCTCGACGTGGCCTACGAGATATGCATGTCGTACCGCCCGGAATTCCCCTGCGAGATGTGCGGGAAGTGCTGCCACCAGCCCAACATCGTGGTCAGACCCGACGAGTTCGAGAGGATCGCCTACGCCGCGGACCTCTCCATATCCGAGTTCATCGACGAATACCTCGCTCGTACCCCCGACGGTAGATTCCTCCTCGCCAAGACCGCGCCCTGCGCCTTCCTCGGGAAGGACAACAGGTGCACGATCTGGAAGGACCGCCCCCAGATATGCGACGACTTCCCTTACGCTGTCTCGATGTTCATGAGCAGGGTGTACCTCGCGCTCACCAACCCCGACGCGGACATCCTCGAGCTGATCGCCTACATGGACGAGACCTGGCCCTGCACCAAGGTCATCAGGTCTACCATCAAGGACAAGATCGAGGAGCGCAGGAAGGACATCGTTGGCCTATCGAAAGCGTGATGCGGATGGTTCCTCCGGAGGAGATGGGGAACTCTCCCGAAGCTCCGGAGCGGACCTCCGTCCCGCTTCCAATCTCTTTATTCTCTTCTCCGAATTCCATCTTGGCGCTGTAGGGATGCCCTCTGCAATGCTTGTCCAGAAGCTCTTCGAGGTAGCTGATGGGCCTCTCATCACCTGTATGGACGGAATAAGCCAGCACATCGGTCAGATACACTACGGCATCGTCGTCCATATCAGTGAGGTCGCTGAGCCTCACCTTGGATGACGATATTACGTCCAAGGCCTCAGACGCGTTCGGGCCGGTCTCCTCCTCAAACCCGTAGGTGGCCGAGAGCGCCGACAATGCCAGCATGAGGATTACCATGAACGCCATCGCATCGATGTAGGCGGTCATCCCATGCTCGTCCCTCAGCATGCTATCACCCTGAAAACGGCAGGCAGGACGCGTTCCCCGTCGCCAGAGACCGTAGCCGTCCTGAACAGAGTGGTATATCCTGAACCGGGATCCTTGCCGGCGCTCGTCGTGATCTTGGCGCAGAAGCCTGGCACCTCCGCCTCCACCGAGACGTATACCCTGCCGGTGACGTCCAGATACTCCTGCAGGTAGTCCTCGTAGGAGGGCTCGAACTCGTCTCCGACGACCTCTCCGCCCAGCTTGTCAAGGTCGAAACGCAGGTCCGTGTCGGCATCGGCGGATATCAGCAGAGCGGCGGCTCCGATGAATGCCGTCAAGGCCAGAACAACCGCCATCATCGCAAGCATGGCTTCAAGAAACCCCATGTCCCCCTCCGCATTCCTAATCATGCGTAATACGTGGACGAATGGGGATTTAACCAGGGCGTGTGCATGCACGCGAAACTGATGTCAGACGCCGCGCTGGTAGAGTCCTCTGGTGGTGGCTCCGCCTACCATCTCGACGAGCCTCTCCCTTCCGCTCTTGGAAGGCTCGAAGCACATCTCCCCTACGGCCTTGGCGAGCGCCGGAGGCCTCTTCCTAAGGTCGATACCGGCGGACGTTATGCCCATCTTCTTGAGGTCGAGGAGGCTGTCCACCAGGTACAGATCTACCGAGTTCAGGATGTGGGAGTAACCGCGCTTGTCCTTGTAGACGGGGAACTTCGCCTCGGTCTCGTCCTTCAGGGTGCAGCTCTCCATCCCGGGATCGCGGGTTACCATCAGCTCGGTCCTTCCGAAGACCATCACCTCGGCGTTCCCCGGATAATGGGCCATGAGGTCGGCTATCTCGGGCTTGGAGAGCTCGGTGGAAAGGGTGATCTGGTTGAGGTTCAGCGGGAAGTAGGAGTTGAACGCGTTCAGGTTGCTGCTTCCGTAGATCCTCTTCGCTCCCTTGCAGGCGCGGTACTGGCTGACCGTGTTGACCATCACAGGATGGACGTTCTCCCTGAACTCGTCCAGAGGGTCGAACCTCGGAAGGAGGGTGACGAACTCCCTGCTGGCCTGGGTGCATATCTCCCTGGCCTCGTCCATCTTGTCGAAGTTGTCGAAATAGATGCGGTCCGCATACGGGAGGGCGGCCTCCATGGTCTTGATTGTCGAGACGTAGAACGAGAGGAGGGTCCTGTTCTCCCTGTGGGAGGCGTTGGGCAGCTTCGTCCTTACAGCCTTCCTCTGGGTCTCCCCCTTAAGCTTGGGCGCCCCGCCGATGAGGTTCTTGATTTCGTCTATGCGAGGGTCGTAGGTGCGGTAGATGCTGTATCTGCCGTCCTTTATCTTGAACGGGACGTGGATCGGGTCGAGGTCCATTATCTTGAACCCGCCGACCTTCTCGTCGCCGCTGAATATGGAAATTCCGTCCTTCAGGCCTACAGGCTCTTCGATCTGGGACGGGTCGATCGCGCCGTTGACGATCCTGACGTCGGCGATGAAGAATCCCCTGTTGTCAGGGTAGAGGGACTGCACCGGGGAGACGACGCCTCCGAGGTATCCGTCGCAGGTACCGCGGTTGAACACGGTCCTGAGGAGCTCCATTGTCTCGTCGAACTCCTTCCCGGTCTCGCCCTTGTCGGCCATGGCGTACGCCTTGGTGGCCAGGTACGAGTATGCGGGAGACCTCATCCTGCCTTCGATCTTGAGAGAAGTGACCCCCAGGTCGCGGAGGTCGTCCATGTAGTCCATGCCGAACAGGTCGGCGCAGCTCAGAAGGTATCCGACACTGGTGTCTGTGGTGTACTTCTTCCTGCAGGGCTGGGCACAGGAACCGCGGTTGCCGCTCCTTCCGCCTATGTGGCTGGACATCAGGCATCCGCCGGAGATGCAGTAGCACAGCGCGCCCTGGATGAACACCTCCGTCTCGATCGGCGAATCCGGAACGATGGCCTTGAGCTCGTCCAGAGTGAGCTCTCTCGCGAGGACAGCCCTGTCCAGGCCGTTCTCCGCGCACCATTTGAGGCCTTCCAGCGAATGGATCTGCATCTGGGTGGAGGCGTGCTTGGGGATGTCCACGCTGCTGAGATTCTTCAGAAGGCCCAGGTCCTGCACGATGATGGCATCGGCGTCGATATCCCTGAGGAATCTGACAAAGGCGACCGCCTCGTCCATCTCCCTGTTCTTGACCAGGGTGTTGACGGTCACGTGGACCTTGACCCCGTGGTCGTGAGCATATCCCACTGCCCCCTCGAGCTCGCTGTCGCTGAAGTTTCCAGCGAAGGCGCGAGCCCCGAAGCTCTTGCCTGCAAGATAGACCGCATCGGCACCGGCTTTTATGGCCGCCGGGAGGCTCTCTGGTGACCCAACGGGCGATAGTATCTCCACGTGTTAGCTTATGACGAGTGTTTTATAAGTATTTCCCGCCAGCGGACATGGTTTATCAATGGAACCCTTTTTCAGGCCATGGAGTTCGCCGTCAAGAGGTTCGAGGAGCTGACCTTGGAGGAGCTGTACGAGATCCTAAGGCTGAGAGTCGACGTGTTCGTTGTGGAGCAGGACTGCCCTTATCCGGAGATAGACGGCATCGACTACGACAGCATCCACGTTTTCTCGATGGAGAACGGTCGTGTCACGGCATACCTGCGCTATTTCGAATCCGACGGATGCATGAGGATCGGCCGCGTCATCGCCGCGGAGCGCGGGAAAGGCCACGGAAAGGAGCTGATGACCAAGGGCATCGACCTCATCAGGACGACGACGGATGCCGACAGGATAGTCCTGGGCGCGCAGGTCGTCGCGATGGGGTTCTACGAATCTTTGGGATTCAGAGCCTGCTCTGAGCCCTACGACGAGGACGGGATAATGCATATCACGATGTCCTTACAGTTGAATAAGGAAAAGTGACAATCTTCGATAAAATGGTTTGACGGGCCCGACTTAATTCACGCCGAGCCCCATCCTGTACGCTTCCTCCATGGCAGGGGTGTCCTTGACCTCTCCCTTCACATGGACGCCTGTGCCGTAGACGATGCCCTTCTCGACGGCTCCTTCGACGCAGTCCGCATATCCGCGGAAGCATTCTATAGTGCGCTCCTGGGACTCGCGGCTCTCGTCGGCGCAAGTGACGATGTAGTAGAACTCCTTGTTCTTCACTTCCAGCCACCTTGCGACGGTCCTGTCGATGACGGCCTTCAGCTGAGCGTCGATCGAATAGAAGTACACCGGGCTCGAGAGCACGATGACATCAGCATCGATTATTTTTTGAAGAATCTCCTCCATGTCATCCTTTATCGCGCACTTGCCGCCCGATTTCTCGCAGTAGTAGCACGCCCTGCAGTACCCGATGTTCTTCTCGGAAACGCGGATCTTCTCAACTTCGTTACCAGATTCGACGGCTCCGCGCATGAATTCGTCGCATAAGGTGTCGGAATTGCCGTTCTTGCGAGGGCTTCCCGACAGTATCAGCACTTTCTTCGACATCTCTTCACCTCAACTCCTGGACAGTCATGATCACAGCTTGATTCCTTTCTTGCTAGCGAATTTCCTCAGCGCGCTCTCGGCGTATTTCGCCCTTTCCGAGAGCGCCATGCCTGCGGTCTCCGAATCGGCCTTGTCGATAATCGACCTAACGTCGTCGACCGAGAGCATGTTCACGGCTGCACAATAGAAAACCTGGTTCTGGTCGTCGTCGTAGCTCTCGAGCAGCCTGTTCAAAAGTCCGACCTTCTGGCGCTGCTCGGCGAGGTACGCCTCGATGCCGTTCTCCTTGGCCTTCTGCATGTCCTTGCGCTGGTTGCGATGGAGAACGAGGGTGTCGTAGCTGTCGAAACCGTCGTAGTGCTTGCAGGGGTACTCGGGGCATTCGAAGCAGTACTGCAGATTGCCGTGCCTTACGCTGCAGGGGGCCATCGGGCATCTGGCCGCGCAGAAGCTGTCCTTGAAACATCCGTTGCAGTTGCCTTGGAGGCGGAATCCGCACAGCCCGCAGTTGAGCCCGCACAGAGAGAAGAGGCTGTCCGTCCTATCGAAATGCTCCAAGTCGGTTTTCGGCACCTGTTCCCTTTGGCTCATGCTATCGCCCCTGGTTAGTATCCGTTGTTTGCGTATACAAGTTTCTGAAAAACGCAACAGGATGAGCTGTTTTCTTCCACGAACGCTCTGCGACATCAGCATTCGACTTGCGACCTTGACCGTTTTGCAGAATCTCAGATCTTCCGCAGCTGGAGATGATGTCGCGTGCGCGCACACGCACCCGTCATAAACCCTCTAGTCGAAAACACCCCTTATGGACCTAACGAAGATTCTACCCGGAAAATCTCCCGGCAAGAGGGCCAGGAGCGATTCGGACAGGAAGCCCGAGCCCCCTCCTGCGGCGCTTTCAGGGGGCGCCCTGATAATAAACTGCTCCCGGTGCATGTACGCGCCCGATCCCGGGACCGCCGAATGCATCAGATGCATGGTGGCCACGATGTGCTCGGTCGGAAGCACCGACAGGATAGTGCTCCGCACAGGGAAGGACATGGAGATCTCCGGACGCTCCGGGAAGATCGTCAAGGACACCGCTTCGGTGATGAGATGGTCGTTCCCTCAGGAAGAAGAAAAGGGCAGATGCAGGATGTGCGAGCTCTCCAGGAAAAAGGTGATGGACGATGTGTGGGACTCCTTCCCCAAAGACACTATAGTCTCCGCCGAAGCCAGGCTACAGGGCAAGCACCCGCAGGGGAAGGACTGCGACATGTGCATCCTCCGCACCCGCCGCGCCCTGGAGCAGATAGACCTCGGTCTGAAGGACATCTCGGAGCGCATGTCCGAGGCAGCAGGGAGGCCTCTGCGATGAAGGAGCGCCTTCCGCCCTGGAAACGGCTTATGATAAAGCCGGCCGACAGCATGGACCCTCTGCAGTGGGACTACGACCCGATAGACGCCGTGGGACGCTCCTTCGACAGGGGCGAGCAGCCGATGCCGCATGATCCGTTCGCGTCCAAGAACGACTTCACATCCAGATTCTCCGCCCTGGTGGCCAAGGACGTCCGTACGAAGCCATCGTACACGGACTGCTGGCTGACCAGCCCTTCCAACGAAATCAAGGTGATATCCCGCTACAACACCCAGTTCGCATCGGTCGTAGTAGGGCTGGCGGACGACGGACAGACGGAATATTCGGTCACTCCCGTGGAATACTCGTTCCCGGACATGGCCAACGCGATCATATCCGACGTGATCAGGACCATACGCTCCAGATACCGCGTCCAGGGAGGGAGGCTGGACAGGGATTCCGTCATGGGCGCCGCCCGTTCCGCATTGACGGACCGCTACGACGACATCAAGGCCGCCTGCGAGGACTCCTCCGACCTGGAGAGGCTCGTCGACGACATGTGCTCGGCATCCTACAGGCACTCCGTCGGTGCCGGGATCTTCGAGGTCCTCCTGTCGGACCCGCACATCGAGGACGTATATCTGGACGCTCCGTGCGACAAGAACAGGATCCACGTAACGATGAACGGGGTGGACGGCGTGAACGCGCATATGCGTTGCAGGACGAACCTGATGGTCGACCACAGGGAGATGGACAACATGGTCAACATCCTGAAGAGGGAGAGCGGCCTGAGGTTCTGCGAGTCCAACCCGGTGCTGGAGACCGATTTCAGGGAGTTCGACGCGAGGGCGACGGTCATAGGCTACCCGATGAGCCCCAACGGCTACGCCTTGGCCATCAGGAAGCACTCCGTGAGGCCTTGGACCCTCACCAGGCTCGTGGCCAACAACACCATCGATGCGCGCTCTGCGGGCCTCCTGTCGTTCCTGGTGAACAACCGTTCCACGTTCCTGATCTGCGGACCGAGGGGAGCGGGGAAGAGCTCGCTACTATCGGCGCTGATGCTGGAGCTCCCTCTCTCGCAGAGGATACTGACCATAGAGGACACCTGAAAGGTGCCCAGAAGGGCCCATAGGGCGTGCGCGGCGGGGCTGCGGCGGCCTGCCGGAGCGGGGCGTCTCCTTCCCCGGGAGACGTTCTCATGGAACGGAAAAGAACAGAAACAAAGGAAAGAGGAAGAGAGCAAGCGACCGGCCGTCGGAAATTGGAGGGGGCTCCAATTTTGGACATGGAGCGGACACCCCGCGAGAGCCCGATTTTGGAACGCCTGGCTGTGTCCAAAAACTGTAACCGCGACGTACCCCCGAACGTACCGTCTTCGTACGCCCCATGGGTACGCGGAGGCCCGGCCCCGGACCGCCTGGCCATGCCAAAGAACCACGATTCGGGCGCGCTCCGTCCGGCTCCATTTTTGGACTCCTGCTGCGTACCCCGCGAGAGCCCTTTTTTAGACAGCCTGGCCGTGTCTAAAAACTGTAACCGCGACGTACCCCCAAACGTACCGTCTTCGCGCCCCGCCTCCAAAATTGGAGCTTACCATGCCCCGGAGGCGTCCGCATGACCGGCCGCGCAGACGCGGAGAAGCGCAACAGGAGGATCAGGGAACTGGTCCTCGAGCACGTCCCGATCAGGAGGATAGCCAGCATATTCGGGATGCACCCAAATTCCGTCCGCGCCGTCATCGAGAAGTTCGTGAGGACCGGCGAGCTCGTCAGGGTCCACGACACCAACCCGGCGATATACCTCGACCCCCGCGCACGCGTTCCCTCTACTGTGGCAGCAGGGGGCGGGGATGTCGGTGACGGGGGGTACGCCGGATCCGACGGCCCGATAATGGACTGCCTGCCCGAGTCGGGGAGGCTCCCCCGGGGATGGGTCAACCACCATCTCTCCGGGTTCGTGGCCTTCAAGGTCAGGGCTGCCGGCACCTTCGACCCCGTGCCCGACCCGAGGATCGGTTTCTGCGGGTACTGGGAGGAGCCGACCTCCGGCGGGAACGGCCAGACGCTGCGCGTGTGCCGCCTGAGGCGGTTCGGCCAGGAGCTCACGGTCGCGTTCTTCCTCTCCACGCACGGGAGGATGCAGTTCAGGGTGCACCCCGGTCGCGTCTACGTGGACGCGGAGAAGGTGGGCGTCCAGAGGAGCAAGGACATCCTGGTCGAGAGGGCGGAGCACGTCGCCAGGCTGCTGGGCGCGACCGGATGGCAGGTCTCCGACCCAGAGATCCGCGGGGTGCTCCACACGGCGAGGGAGAACGACCCCCTGGCGAGGCTGATCCCGGCGGACAGGAACGACGAGTCGGACGATATCGTGGTGGACTCGTCGCCCGGCGTCCCGGAGACCGAGATGGAGGGGTGCGAGGACGACGAGGCGATCCGGATATACGCCAACATACCCAGCGCCGTCAAGGAGGTCCGCGAGGGGGTGTCCGCCTGCGGGGAGGACATCGAGAGGCTGAACGGCAGGGTCAGGGGCCTTATGGAGGCCCTGCGCCTGCAGTCCGACGCGCTGGCCGTCATGGCCGGGAACGCCGAGACCTTGGCGGAGGTCCAGGCCAGGATGGGGTCGATGGCGATGGCCGACATGCAGGCCAGGTTCACCCAGTTCGACGGGAGGGGGTACCAGTGACCTCCTGCTACTACGGCCCGTCCCGCAAGAGGGTGGTCGAGTACGTTTGCCCCTGGTGCGGCAGGAGGTTCTGGGCCATACCGTTCTCGCCGTGCGCCACCCCGGTCTGCCCCGAGTGCATGGAGGCGTCGGAATGAGCCGCTCGTACATAGTCGTACTGACCAACGGATGGCAGGTGCTCTCCGACGACCCGACGTTCCTGGACGACTTATGCAACGGGGAGCCCACCCTCACCGTGAGGACCAACAACAGGACCTACCACGTGAACCGCGACCGCGTCGTCTGCATACAGGAGGTGAGGCAGTGACCGGGGAGTACGAGGGCCAGACGGCCGTGCTCTACGCCAGGGTGTCCACCGACGACAAGGACCAGAGGCCGGAGTCCCAGATGGAGGTCATCGAGGGCTGGTGCCGGAGGGAGGGCGTGTCCGTGGTGGGGCGCTACATGGAGGAGCAGTCCGCGAAGGACATGTCCAGGCCGCAGTTCCAGGCAGCGATCGGGCGGATAGTGACCGGGGCGATATCCTCCGCGCCGGCGAACGGGGAGGTCGACCCCAGCACCTGCAAGGTGAACCTGCTGGTCGCCTGGCACCAGACCCGCATATCCAGGGACCAGGCCGACTTCCTGAACATCAAGCGCCTGGTCGAGGGGTACGGCTGCGTGATACGCTTCGTATCGAACCTCATCAGGACGGAGACGCCCGCCGGCCAGCTCATAACCTCGATAGACGCCTGGCACGGGCAGGTGGAGAGGGAGAAGCTCTCGGACAACACCAGGATGGGGATGCGCCAGAGGAAGGCCGCCGGCCAGTACCTGTCCAGGCCCCGGGCGGTGGTGTTCGAGGAGGACCTCCCCGGATACAAGCTGAGGGGCGAGGTACGCACCGACGACGGCGTGAGGCACAAGACGGTTATCACCACCGAGCGGGACGTCTACCGCTGGGCGGCCGAGGGCCTCTCGGTGGAGCGCATCGCGAAGGAGAAGCTGTTCGTCTCCTACGGGGCGCTCTACGACCTTCTCAGGAGGACCGGACGCCTCGAGAGGTTCAAGGAGGTCAGGCTGTCGGACAGGGGTCGCCCTCCCGAAGGCCTCGGAAAACTGTCGGAAAGGGGTGCTGTCGGAAAGGGCGGGGAAATCCCGGTATTTTCTGTCGTCAAGGGGTCGTTTTCGGAACTGTCGGAAAGGGAACCCTTGCCGACAGGCGACGACC
>JAEEGK010010365.1_pt1 | contig 21515 bp, 16 predicted proteins | sample 8958771 | NCBI WGS metagenome assembly JAEEGK01 (sample SAMN16246547, study PRJNA631951) | gut metagenome | biome: gut microbiome; feature: rumen; material: SC-attached | host: Bos | place: Iran: Karaj | collected 2018-10 | reverse complement strand
GGTGTCGTCTCCCTGGCCCACACCGCCATCATCGTGATCGGCTTCTTCTCCCTGTTCAACGGTATCCTGCCCTTCAACCTGGATGTTGACCAGACGTTCATCGCCGCTATCCTGACCATCATCGGTTACGCCATCAACGATAACGTGGTTATCTTCGACCGTATCCGTGAGCAGCGCGGCCTGCACCCGAAGGAAGACTTCCGCGAGACGGTGAACACCGCTCTGAACGCCACCCTCACCCGTACCCTCAACACCTCCGTGTCCACCCTCCTGCCTATGCTCGCCATCGCCATCTTCGGCGGCGAAAGCATCCGCGGTCTGGCCGTGGCCCTGTGCCTGGGTGTTATCATCGGTACCTACGCATCCATCATGATCGGTACCCCCGTCATGTTCGATGCCACCATGCGCAAGAAAGCCAAGATCGAAGAGTAATTCTTCCGAATAATAAAAGAGCCGCGACCCTTGATGGGGCCGCGGTTTTTTGTTACCTTTGTTGCCTATGAGTTTCGTTCACCTGCACGTCCATACCCAGTATTCCATCCTGGACGGACAATCCTCCATAGAGAACCTTTTCAACCGGGCCGATGAGCTGGGAATGCCGGCTCTGGCCATCACCGACCATGGCAATATGTACGGTGTGAAAGAGTTCTTCAAATACGCCAAGAAGCATCCGAACGTGAAGCCCATCATCGGTTGCGAGGTGTATGTTTCGAAGGGGGATCACCGGGTGAAGGAGAAAGGCTATTATCACCTCATCCTGCTGGCCAAGAACTACGCCGGTTATCTCAATCTGGTGAAGATCGTCTCCGAGGGTCACATCAACGGCATGTACTACAAACCGCGCGTGAGCCACGAGATCATCGAGAAGTACCACGAGGGGCTCATCTGTTCATCGGCCTGCCTGGCGGGCGAAGTGCCGCGCGCCATCATGGCCCACGACGACAAGGCCATCGAGAACGCCATCCTCTGGCACAAGCGCGTGTTCGGGGAGGACTACTACCTGGAGGTGATGAAGCACAAGACGGAGGTCCCCGGACTGGACAACGACCTCTACCAGCAGCAGTGCTACTACACCGAAGAGATCTTCAAACTGGCCGAAAAGTACGGCATCAAGGTCATCGCGACCAACGACGCCCACTTCGTGAACAAGGAGGACGGCCCCGTACACGACCGCCTCATCTGCCTCACGACCAACGCCTACATCGACGATCCGGACCGCCTGCGCTACACCCAGCAGGAGTACATCAAGACGGAGGAGGAGATGCTCGAGCTGTTCCCGGACCACCCGGAGGCCCTTGCCAATACCCTGGAAGTGGCCGACAAGATCGAGACCTACTCCATCGACCGAGACCCCGTGCTGCCCGTGTACGAGATCGATCCCGCCTTCATGGCCGATATCGACACCTACCTCGAGAAATACAAGGATATCATAGACGCGGGCCGATGCGACAAGCACGGCACCTACCGCGGAGACGGCTTCTGCCATTCCGTGGCCTACCTCTGCTATCTCACCTACCAGGGCGCGCACCAGCGCTACGGAGAGACCCTGAACCAGGAGCAGGAGGAGCGCATCGACTTCGAGCTCAAGACCATCTGCCGCATGGGTTTCCCGGACTACTTCCTCATCGTGCAGGACTACATCGCGGCGTCCCGCGCCATGGGCTCCATGGTGGGCCCGGGCCGTGGATCGGCCGCAGGTTCGGTGGTGGCTTACTGCCTGAAGATCACCAACCTGGACCCCATCCGTTACCAACTCCTGTTCGAGCGTTTCCTGAATCCGGACCGTATCTCCATGCCGGATATCGACGTGGACTTTGAAGATCTGAGCAAGGCCCACCAGTACGTGGAAGAAAAATACGGCACCAGCCACGTGTCCCGCGTCATTACGTTTGGTACCATGGCGGCCAAGAGCGCCATCAAGGACGTGGCCCGTATCAGCCGCCTGTCCATCGACGAGAGCAACCGCCTCACCAAGATGGTTCCGGACCGCCTGAGCGAGAAAAAGGAGAAGGAATATCCCTTCAACCCCAAGCTGGACGAGCTGAAGCCCGGCTTCAAGATGGTTGAGAAGGAAGTGGACGGCGTCAAGAAGACCTACCAGGTGGGTATGGAAGACGTAGATGTCAAGATTACCCTAAAGAACTGCTACCGCCTGGTCCCGGAGTTCATCGAAGAACTGAAGAACGGCCCGGAGATCAACAAGGAGGTACTCAAATACGCCCAGGCGCTGGAGGGCTGCGTCCGCCAGGTGGGCGTGCACGCCTGCGCCACCATCATCGGCCGCGGAGACCTTACGGACTACCTGCCCATCTGCCTGTCCAAGGATAAGGAAACGGGCCTGGATGTGCGTACGTCCCAGTACGACGGCCACTATATCGAGGACGTCGGTATGCTTAAGATGGACTTCCTGGGCCTCATCACCCTGTCCATCATCCACAACTGCCTGGACCTCATCAAGGAGCATCACGGGGAAGACATCGACATCGAGGCTATTCCCATCGACGATAAACCCACTTATGACCTGTACGGCCGCGGAGATACCACCTCCGTGTTCCAGTTCGAATCCGAAGGCATGAAGACGTGGCTGCAGAAGCTGCGCCCGTCCCGTTTCGAGGACCTCATCGCCATGAACGCCCTCTATCGGCCCGGTCCTATGGATTATATTCCGGACTTCGTGGCCCGAAAGCTGGGCGAGCAGGCCATCGAGTACGATCTCCCCGAGATGGAGGAGTTCCTGGAGGATACTTACGGCGTCACGGTGTATCAGGAGCAGGTGATGCTGCTGTCCCAGAAGCTGGCCGGCTTCACCAAGGGTGAGGCTGACAAGCTGCGTAAGGCCATGGGCAAGAAGCAGATCGACATCCTGAACTCCCTCAAGGACAAGTTCATGAGCGGCGGTATCGCCAACGGACACCCGGAGAAGGTGCTGGACAAGATCTGGAAGGACTGGGAGAAGTTCGCCCAGTACGCCTTCAACAAGTCCCACGCTACCTGCTACGCCTGGGTGAGCTACCAGACCGGCTGGCTCAAGTGCCACTATCCGTCCGAGTTCTTCGCATCCTGCCTGGACTGCGCCAAGAGCATGGAGGAAATCGTCAAGATCATGGACGACTGCAAGGGCCACGGCATCAAGGTGCTGAACCCGGATGTGAACGAGAGCGCCGCGCAGTTCACCGTGAACAAGAACGGAGACGTCCGTTTCGCCATGGGTTCCATCAAGGGCTTCGGCGCCAACGTGGTGGACGCCATCATCAAGGAACGCGAGGAGAACGGCCTGTTCTCCGACATATACGACTTCGTGGAGCGCATGTCCGGCGCCGTGAACCGCAAGAGCTTCGAGAACCTGCTCAATGCGGGCGCCTTCGACAGCTTCGGCCACAAGCGCAGCATGTATTATCAGCCCGGCAAGGGCTCCAACGAGCTTTTCATCGACCAGATCACCCGCTACGGGGATCTCTATAAGAACGACACGGTCTCCAGCGCCGCTTCGCTGTTCGGCGACATGGAGGAAATGAAGCCCGAGCGCCCCGCCATGCCGGAGGACGAGGGTTACATGGACATCATGGAGGTGCTCCAGCGGGAGAAAGACCTGGTGGGCATGTACCTGAGTTCCCACCCGCTGGACCGCTACGATTTCGAGATGCGGCACTTCGTCAACTGCAAGCTGGCGGACCTTTCCAACTTCATCTCCGAATGCGAGGCCAAGAAGCAGACGCCAAAGGTCTATTTAGGCGGTATAGTGACCGATTTTAAGCAATTGACGACCAAGACGGGGAAACCCTACTCCCGCACCGTTTTAGAGGATTACAGCGGCTCTTATGAGCTTGCGCTCTTCGGCAAGGACCACGAGGCCTTCATGACCTACATGCAGCCCAAGGCCACGCTCTTCCTGGAAGGCGAGATCGGAGAGAAATTCTTCCTGAAACCGGAAGAACGCGCCCAGGGTAAAACCGCCCCCTACACCTTCAAACTGAAGAAGGTTACCCTCCTGGGCAACATCTCCGACGACCTGCTCACCGGTTTCAGCATGGATGTCACTACGCCCATGCTCACTCAGCAGTTCCGCGAGGACCTGGTCAAGGTGGTCAAGAAGCACAAGGGCAACATTCCCCTGACCCTCTTCCTCTACGATCCCGGTACCAAGTACCGCATCCAGTTCCTCTCCAAGAAATTCCAGGTGGCCGTCACCTCCGAATTCATCCAGGACCTCACCCGCATCGGAGTCAACAAGTTCGAGGTCTCCAGAAGATAAAAAAGCCCGCCAGTTTAACTTGGCGGGCTCTTTTATGATTCGGAAGAATTACTTGGAAAGCTTGAAGCCGATCTTGTAATTATCGTAGCCGTCGGCCAGCTTGGAGATGGCGGAAATCTCGCTGCTCTTCTCGCCCAGCTTGGAGACGACCTTCTTGAGGAAGGCGACGCCCTTGTTGGCCGGGAACAGCATCTTGGCACCGTTCAGGCTGGATTCCAGGGTACCGGTCATGCAGAAGAACTGCATGGTCTTGCCGAAGGTGAGGGTGACGGTCTTCTCGGACTCACCGACCTTGTAGGTGCCGGGCAGGGAGAGGGTGCCGACGTTCATCGTGAAGGTGTTGTCCTGGCTGTTGAAGACGAACTTGACGGCGCCGGGAACGATGCCCACCTTGGCGAGGTATTCGTCGGCCTTGGACTCGATACCGGAGGTGACAGCCGTGCCGGCCAGGTTGGCCAGGACGCCGCCCTCGGAACTGGTGGCGGATACGCCGATGCCATCGTAGTTATAGGTTCCGTTCAGGCTCACGGGAGCGGAATAAACGGTACCGGCCAGGCCGGAAACGATGTTGGCGACGGTGTTGGCGGTGGAGGACTTAGATCCACCGGCGTTGGAGAAGATCTGACCCAGCAGGCTCTGAGCCTGGGAAGTCAGGGTGAACATGCTCACCAGTGCGATAACAGAAATAATCTTTTTCATGGTATCTGTGTTATTATAGGTTAATCTTCCTCTTCCGGCCAGCCCTGGGCTTTGACCGGGAACTCGACGCCTTCCGGGGTGACCAGCACCGTACCGGCCTCCGGCTGTGCCAGGTGGCCGATGATGTCGAAGGTCTGGAACTCCCGGCGGAACTTCTCCAGGTGCAGGATAGGCACCACGAAGAGCAGGCGGTTGTCATCTCCTCCGTTCATGGCTGCGGAAACCGGATCCATGTCCAGTTCCTTGCCCAGCTGGAAGCTGTTGCCCTCGAAGGGGATCTTGTCGGCATACACTTTTGCGCCAAGGCCGCTGTCGCGCGTGAGGCGCTTGAGGGCGTCGGACAGGCCGCGCGTGACGAAGTAGGCATAGGGCGGGTAGATCTCCGCGTCCTCCAGTTTGTCGATCACGGAAGCGTCCAGTTCGGGGCGCAGGTAGGAGCCCACCAGCATCTTGTACTGGGTCATGTCGGGCTGATTTCCGGTTTCGTGGAACGTTTTTGCGCCACGTTCCATGACTTGCATACCCAGGTATGCAGCCCCCAGGGAGCCGGAAACGCAGATAAGATCCTTGGACTTGGCCGCCATGCGGCGCTTCTCGGTAAGGAGGGAGGTTTCACCCGTGGCCGACAGCGACACGAAGAGGCCGTTGTTGGAGGGCTGCAGGTCCAGGTTCACGGCCTCGAAGCCGTGTTCCTTCGCCGCAACCGTAATCCCCAGCCAAAGGTCCTTGATCTGGGGCATATCCAGCTTGGCCGATATGCCCAGCACCACGTTCAGCAGCTTGGGATGGGCCAGGGCGGCATAAAGCTCGCCCACGACGCCCACCACGCACTTGTAGCCGAGGTGCTTGAGGGGGAAATAAACCAGGTTGAAGTCAATGCCTTCCAAGTACATGCGGGCGGCCGTGGTGATACGGGCTCCCTTGGCGCAAGTATAGGAAAGACCGGAAACAGGAGTATATGCAGACAGCCTGTAAAGCTGTTCAATGGCCTCTATCTTGCCAATTTCAGAAAAGGATTCTGCCATTCGTATTTGTATTAACTTCTGCAAAAATAGCAAAATTCACCATCTTGAACAATACAAAAATGAGGATGGCCCCTGTTTGGGTCACCCTCATCAGATTTTGTAAGCACCGTTTTAGCGAAGCTGGAAGATCACGGGGAAGGTGTAGGTAACCTTGACGGCGCGGTCACGCTGCTTACCGGGCTTCCACTTCGGGGAGCTGGAAACGACGCGGACGGCTTCCTTGTCCAGGGATTCATCCACACCACGGAGGACACGCACGTTGGTCACGCGGCCATCGGCCTCTACGGTGAACTGGAGGGTAACACGACCCTGCACACCGTTCTCCTTGGCGATTTCAGGATAAACCAGACGGGAGTTAACCCACTTGGAGAACTCGTTGGCATCGCCGCCGTTGAAGGAAGGCTTCTGCTCTACGAGCTGGAAAGGAATGGCTTCCTCTTCCACTTCTTCTTCTTCTACTTCGGCTTCCTTGTAGTCCTGGATCTCGATAGCCTGGTTGTTGTCTTCCAGGTTGATGAACAGGTCATCGTCGAGCTTGATGTCATCTTCCACGATGTCGATCACATCGGAGAGGACAGGGATGGAGGGAGCCTCGGGCGGGGGCGGGGGAAGTTCGTTCTGGATGGCGATCATTTCTTCCTCGGCCACTACCTGGGTGGTGTCTTCCAGGACAGCAACCTTGGCGTCCTTGGAGGACCAGTTGAAGCCCAGATAGACAATCAGGAGAGCAACCACCAGACCGATTTCGGTGAAGAGCAGGCGCTTGTTCTCAAGACTGGCTTTTTCGGATTTCTTAATTTCCATAATACATATTGTTTTTGGTTTATTATTTTCCGATACAAAGGTAAAAACTCTTTTCCAGGCCCCCAAAAAACGACCCCGAAAGAATCTCGCACGGGCGCGCTCATAATATGCTGATTATCAGCTTGTTATTTTTCACAACGAAAGTTAAAATCTCTCACATGCGTGTAAAGATGTCGAAAACCCGTAAAATTTGGCGTTTTACCCTTATTGGCTTTTAGCGCTCCAACTGTCCCAGGAGGAAGTCGCGATCCAGCGTTTCAGAGGCCTTTACGCGCTCTTTGAGGCGGTAAAGACGGTTGTAAACGTAGGGCTTATCCTTCTCCAAAAGCGTGGAAATGGTGGTGGAAGAGAAGCCGGAAACGGTAAACATATACAGGAGATAATCCTCTTCTTTCAGGGCGGGGAAGGCGGCGCGGAAGCGGCGCATCACGCCGTCATGGGAATCGTTCAGGGACTTCTCCAGGCTCTGGCGGAGCTTGGAATTACCCCGCAGTCCTTCCACCATCGTGCGGACTTCCTTCAAAACCTTGGGCTGAAGGTTCTCCGTTCCTTCATACACATAGTACTGCTCGAAGAGACGGTCCAGCATATCCAGTCCGATATCGGCCCCTTTTTGACGGCCGCGGAGGGCGTTCAGGCGCACCTGCAGGTCCTCGGCGGTGGAGAGGATGCGCTCGTTCTCTTCCTTTTCCATGAGGAGCAGCTTCTCGGCCTGGGATTTCCGGGCCCAGAAATACAGCACCAGCGTGGCCAGGATAGCCACCAGGAGCAGGGCCAGGTTGGACACCCGCATGCGCTGCACCTCCTTGTAGTGGTACGCGCGGGCGAGGGCGTCGGCGTGGGCGTCGTCCAGGAAGTAGTAGTTCCGGTAGAAGGCTTCTGCGCTCAGGTAGTCGAATTCGGCCTTTTCACGCTCGCTGGAGAAGGAATCACGGGTTACGCCGTCCAGCACCACGAGGGCGCTGTCGGGGTTGCTGTCCATAAGGCCGGCGGCCTCCCGGAGAGCCGGATGGGAGGAGCACGAACCCAGCAGCCAAGCTGCCGCCGTTATTAGCAGAAGTCTTTTCATAAAAAAATGTGGGAACCCTTCCTGGTGAAGAATTCCCACAAATATAGGAAAAAAATGCGACTACAGATTGCGCAGGAGGTTGGTCAGGGACACTTTCTTCTCGATGAGATTGCGAAGGTCCTCGATCTTCACGCGCTCCTGGGTCATGGTGTCGCGCTCACGCACGGTGACGCAGCCGTCCACCAGGGAATCGTGGTCCACCGTGACGCAGAAAGGCGTGCCGATGGCATCCTGACGGCGATAGCGCTTGCCGATGGAGTCCTTCTCGTCGTACTGGTAGGAGAAGTCGTACTTGAGCTCGTCCACGACCTTCTGGGCCAGCTCCGGCAGACCGTCCTTCTTCACGAGGGGCATCACAGCCACCTTGATGGGGGCCAGCGGGGCGGGAATCTTCATCACGACGCGCTCCTCGCCGTTTTCCAGGGGCTCCACGGTGTAGGAGTGGGCCAGGACGGCCAGCACCATACGGTCCACGCCGATGGAGGTCTCGATCACGTAAGGAGTGTAGGAGCTGTTCTCCTCGGGGTCGAAGTATTCGATCTTCTTGCCGGAGAACTTCTGGTGGTTGCCCAGGTCGAAGTTGGTGCGGCTGTGGATACCCTCAAGCTCCTTGAAGCCGAAGGGGAAGTTGAACTCGATATCGGTAGCGGCATTGGCGTAGTGGGCCAGCTTCTCGTGGTCGTGGAAACGGTAGTTCTCGGCGCCCATTCCCAGGTTCACGTGCCACTTCATACGGGTTTCCTTCCACTTCTTGAACCACTCCAGCTCGGTGCCGGGCTTGATGAAGAACTGCATCTCCATCTGCTCGAACTCACGCATGCGGAAGATGAACTGACGGGCCACGATCTCGTTACGGAAGGCCTTGCCGATCTGGGCGATACCGAAAGGAATCTTCATACGGCCGGTCTTCTGGACGTTCAGGTAGTTCACGAAGATGCCCTGGGCGGTCTCCGGACGCAGATAGATGAGGTTGGCGCCGTCTGCGGTGGAACCCATGGAGGTGGAGAACATCAAGTTGAACTGACGGACCTCGGTCCAGTTGCAGGTACCGGAGATAGGGCACACGATATTGCAATCGATGATGATCTGGCGGTATTCGGCGAAGTCGTTAGCCTTTTCGGCGGCTACGTAGCGGTTGTGCACCTCGTCCCACTTGGCCTTCTCACGGAGGACGTTGGGGTTGGTGGCGCGGAACTGGGCCTCGTCGAAGGAATCACCGAACTTCTTGCGGCCCTTGGCCACTTCTTTCTCGATCTTTTCCTCGATCTTGCCCAGATAATCCTCGATGAGGACGTCTGCGCGGTAACGCTTCTTGGAATCTTTATTGTCGATGAGGGGATCGTTGAAGGCACCTACGTGACCGGAAGCCTCCCAGATGCGGGGATGCATGAAGATGGCGGAGTCGATGCCGACGATGTTCTCATTCAGGCGGGTCATTGCTTCCCACCAATAATTCTTGATGTTGTTCTTGAGCTGTACGCCCATCTGGCCATAGTCGTACACAGCGGCCAGACCGTCGTAGATTTCACTGCTGGGGAAAATGAAGCCGTACTCTTTACAGTGGGCTACCAGCACCTTAAAAAGTTCATCTTGTGTCATATCTCAATACAAAATTGCTTGCAAAGTTACTCAAATATTTCGGGAAAAGCGTCCCGGATCTCGGGTTTTGAAATCTCCAGAAGGGGCTTTTTCGCGAAATCGCGCTCAGCGATGAGCGGGTGGGGGATGACGAGGTCCTTGTTCTTGATGGTGTGAGCCCCGTAACAGAGGATATCCACGTCGATGATGCGGTCGTGATAGACCCGCTTTCCGGCCTCGTCGTACATCGGCTCGTCCAGGTTTCGGCCCAGGGCCTTCTCCACCTCCTTGATTTGGCGGAGGATCTCCATGGCATGCTCCTCCGGGTTGCCGCTGACCGGCAGGCGGTAGAGCACGCAGAAATTGAGGAAAGGCTGCCCCTCGAAGCCCCACGCGGGGGTTTCGATGATACGGGAGATCCGCTCGGGATGGGTGCCGAATGCCTCGTCCAGCAGGTTGACGGCCTTCAGCAGGTTCAGTTCCCGGTTGCCCAGGTTGGAGCCCAGCCCCAGATATACGTTAACCCTTTCCACTTATTCTTCCAGTTTTCCGTAATCGTCTTCTTCGTAGTCCAGACCCAGTTCCACGCGGGCTTCCTCGGAAAGCATGCTGCGGTCCCAGGCCGGCTCGAACGTGAGCTCAATATTGCATTTGGTCACACCGGGGACGTCCTGCACACACTGCTGTACCTCATTCATCACCTGGTCTGCCATGGGGCAGTTCGGGGCGGTGAAAGTCATCAGGATGGAAACCTCGCGGGACTTGGAGATGGTGAGCTCATACACCAGGCCCAGGTCGTAGATATTCACCGGAATCTCCGGGTCATAGACCTCCTTGAGGGCCGATATGACCGCTGCGTACAGCGGCTGCAGCTCCTTCACGTCCTCTGCGGTGAGTACTTCTTTATCTGCCATTTTCTGCTACGCTCTTAATGGTATTGATCATGGAGACCAGGCCGTTGGCGCGGGTGGGCGACAGGTTCTCCTTCAGGCCGATTTCGGCCACGAAGCCGAAGTCATCGGCCGCAATCTCCTGCGGCGTACGGCCCGAATACACGCTGATGAGCAGCGAGATGATGCCCTTGGTGATGATGGCGTCGCTATCGGCCGAGAAATACAGCAGGCCATCCTTGAGCTCATGATCCAGCCACACGCGCGACTGGCAGCCCTTGATGAGGCGCTCTTCGGTCTTTTTCTCCTCCGGGAAAGGCTCCAGCGCCTTGCCCAGTTCGATCAGGTATTCATATTTGTCCAGCCATTCGTCATAGAGGGAAAACTCCTCGATGATCTGCTGTTTCTTTTCTTCTAACGTCATACTAACATGTTAATGGCCTTGTCCAGGCTCTTGATAAAGTATTCGGCCTCCTGGAGGGTGTTGTAGGGGGCGAAGGAGGCGCGCAGGAGGCCGGTAACGCCCAGGCGGTCCATCAGCGGCTCGGCGCACATCTGGCCGGAGCGGACGGCGATGCCCATCTTGTCCAGGATGAGGGCCAGGTCCTCGTGGTGGGCGCCCTTGACGGCAAAGGAGAAGAGGGGAATCTTGGCGGCACGGTCCGTACCGTACAGGACGATCCTTTCGTCCTCTGTCAGGTGCTTATATACGTAATCCAGGATGGCTTCCTGTTCCTTCTGCGCTTCGGCATCGGCCCGCATGGACTTGACCAGCTCCATGGCGGGGACGAGGGTGGGCGCTCCGTTGAAGTTCTGGGTACCGGCCTCGAATTTCTCCGGGAGGGGAGCATAGGTGGTTCCGGAGAAGCGGACCGTCGCGATCATCTCTCCGCCGCCCATGTAGGGGGGCATGGCATCCAGCCATTTTTTCTTTCCGTAAAGGACGCCGGTTCCGGTGGCCGCATAGAGCTTGTGACCGGAGAAGGCGTAGAAGTCGCAGTCCAGTGCCTGGACGTCCACGGACTCGTGAACGACGCCCTGCGAACCGTCGATGAGCACCGGAACGCCGTTTTTGTGGCAAATCCGCACAATTTCCTGTACTGGGTTTACAAGGCCTAACACATTGGAAATGTGAGAGATAGCTACAATCTTGGTGCGCTGAGAAATGAGTTTTTCCAGCGATTCGACCACCAGTACACCATTTTCGCGAATGTCAAGGACTTTAAGCACCGCCTTTTTGCGCTCGCAAAGCATCTGCCAGGGAACGATGTTGCTGTGATGCTCGGCCACCGAGACAATGACTTCGTCGCCTTCATGGATGAACGCCTCGCCAAAAGAGAAGGCGACCAGGTTCATCGAGGCCGTGGCACCGGAGGTAAAGACGATCTCTTCCCGGGAGGCGGCGTTCAGGAATTCCTTCACGGCATCGCGGGCGCCTTCGTAGGCATCGGTCGCCTGGGCGGCCAGATGGTGGACGGCGCGGTGGATGTTGGCATTCTCCTCCAAGGCCAGCTTCTGCCACAGATCCACCACCGCCTGCGGACGCTGGGCCGTGGCGGCATTATCCAGATAGACCAACGGCTTCCCATACACAGTATGGGAAAGGATGGGGAACTGGTTGCGAATCTCAGATAAAGACATAGCGATTGGATAAGTCTGCAAATTTACATAAATTTGTCCAAATATTGTTCATTTTAAGCACTGTGGTCCCAAAAACCCTCTGTCATTCTGAACGAAGTGAAGAATCTAATAATATGATTGATTACATTAAAGGACAAATCGTCGAACAGACCCCCACCGAACTCATTCTGGAAAACGCCGGAATAGGGTATAGCATCCTCATTTCCCTGCAGACCTACGAGGCCTTCCAAATGAAGACGCAGGCCGTGGCCTACATCCACCATTACCTGAGGGAGGACGAGGAACTGTTCTTCGGTTTTGCCACCAAGGACGAGCGCGAACTCTTCCGCCTGCTCATCGGCGTGTCCGGAATCGGCGTCGCCAGCGCCCGCATGATGCTCTCCACCCTCACCTCCGAGGAGATCCGTCAGGCCATCCTGGCCGAGGACATCAACAAGATCAAGAGCGTCAAGGGAATCGGCCTCAAGAGTGCCCAGAGGCTGGTTTTGGAGCTCAAGGACAAGATCGTGAAAGGGGAAGGAAGCGCCGACACCGTCCTCTTCAAGGCCGACAATTCCGCCCTCGCGGACGAGGCCACAACGGCCCTCGTCATGCTGGGCTTCACCAAGGCCAATATCGCCAAGGTAATGCCCGCAATTCTCAAGGATAACCCTACTGCGAAGGTAGAGGATATCATTAAAGCCGCCCTGAAGCGGCTTTAATGATTGTTCCACGTGGAACAAAACTACCTTCCAAAGTACACGAGCAGTACTGAAATATCAGCCGGAGACACACCGGAAATGCGTGAAGCCTGAGCGATTGTCTCAGGCTTATATCTTTTCAATTTCTGCCTACACTCAATTGAGAGGCCGTTTAAGGCGTCGAAATCAAAGTTCTCAGGGATCCTGATATACTCCAGGCGATTATTCTTCTGCGCCTGCAGCTTCTCACGCTCGATATAGCCAGCATATTTAATGGAAATCTCAACGGAAGTAACCACGTCAGAACTGTAGTTTGTTCCACGTGGAACAACAGTCAAGAGTTGCTCCAGGGTAAGCTCAGGACGGGCAACCAGCTCGGAAAGGCGCTTAGATTCGGTCAAAGGAGTGGATCCAGCGGCCTCCAGAAGGGAATTGACCACATCGGCACGGATCTTCTGGGAATCGCATAGGGCGGCGAGCTTCTCCACTTCATCATGCTTCTTCATAACTGCGGCATAGCGTTCCTCCGTGGCATAACCCAGCTCGTGGGACAGCTCGGTAAGGCGGAAATCGGCATTATCCTGACGCAGCAGAATGCGGTATTCGGCGCGGGAGGTGAACATACGATAGGGTTCATCGACGCCTTTATTGATCAAGTCATCGATCAGGACGCCGATATAAGCCTGGTCACGGCGCAGCACCATCGGCTCATGTTCCATGAGGAACAAATGGGCGTTCATACCGGCGACGATTCCCTGGGCGGCGGCCTCTTCATAACCCGTGGTACCATTCACCTGACCGGCCAGGAAGAGGTTCTCCACGACCTTGGAACGCAGGGAATGGTGCAGATACTGGGGATCGAAGTAGTCATACTCCACTGCATAGGCAGGCTTGAAGAAAACGGCGTTTTCAAGGCCTTCAATCGCATGGACGGCCTCCAGCTGCACCTCCAACGGAAGAGACGACGAGAAGCCCTGTAAATAGTATTCAGGGGAATGTTTGCCCTCGGGTTCCAGGAACAGCTGATGGGAATCCTTCCCGGCAAAGGTACGAAGCTTATCTTCGATGCTAGGACAGTAACGCGGTCCTTTACCGTGAATCATACCGGTAAAGAGCGGGGAACGGTCAAAGCCGGAACGAAGAATCTCGTGTACTCTTTCGTTCGTATGAAGGAGATAGCAGTCCATCTGCTGCCCGCCGGCCTGAACGGCGGAGGGAACATCCAGATAGGAGAATCTCTCCGGATTGACATCGCCTTCCTGACGGGCCAACTTGGAAAGGTCGATAGAACGGATATCGAGGCGCGGCGGGGTGCCGGTCTTCATCCGCTCCATCGGAATACCCTCGGCTGCGAGCTGATCGGAAATTCCATAAGAGGCTTTCTCGCCAATGCGCCCACCTTCGAAAGAATGCTGGCCGATGTACATCCGACCGTTCAGGAAGGTTCCGGCGGTCAAAACAAAGGCCCGAGCATAGAAAATTGCACCGGTAGTTGTACGGACTCCGGTAATTACGCGATTCTCAAAGAGAAATTCGGACGCAAAATCCGCGTAAATACTTAGTTTAGAACAACTTAACAACGCGGAAAGCCACGTGGCGGAAAACTTCTGTTTGTCGCATTGTGCACGCGGACTCCACATGGCGGGACCCTTCGAACGGTTGAGCATACGGAACTGGAGCGTAGCGGCGTCCGTGACCAGGCCGGAGTATCCGCCCAGCGCGTCGATCTCCCGGACGATCTGACCTTTGGCAATTCCACCCACGGCGGGGTTGCAGCTCATCTTCGCCAGACCATTGAGATCCGGTGTAAGCAGCAGGACGGAAGAGCCCATGCCGGCGGCAGCCATCGCTGCCTCGCAGCCGGCATGACCGCCCCCGATTACAATGACATCGAAGTGGCTGTTCATACGTTCGGACGCTGGGACAGGTAATAGTTCTCCTTGGCGCGCATGACGGCGATATCCTCCTCGGTATGGTCGTCATACCCGATCAGGTGCAGCAAACCATGCACGATGACGCGGTTCAGCTCGTCGGCGAACTCGGTGCCGTAGAAAGAGGCATTCTCGCGTACGGAATCGACGGAGATGAAAAGATCCCCGGAAAGGGTCTTTCCCTCGCAATAATCGAAGGTAATGATGTCCGTATAGTAATCGTGTTGCAGATACTTGATATTGACATCCAGGATATAGTTGTCCGAGCAGAAAATGACGGAAATGTCGCCCAGACGTTTGGCTTCACTCTCGGCCACAAACTTGAGCCAGCGGGAAGTAAGACGCTTCTCCTTGAAGGGGAAAGCAATATCTTCAGTAAAATAAGAAACCATCTACCAGAGAAAATTATTAAACGGATAACGTCCAGCATGTATCTCGGCGACGATCTTATACAGGTCGTTGCGAAGTTTTTCAATACCCACCTTTTCCTTGGCGCTGATGAAGATGCACGGGGTCTTTTCCTCGGCGATCCAGCTGCTTTTAAGCTCGTCCAGCGTACGGTTGATGGGCTGTTTGGGCTCCAGGGAGAACTCGTCGTAAGGTTCGTAGGTATAGGCGTCCACCTTGTTGAAGACCACATACACGGGCTTGTTGGCGGCATTGATGTCGCGGAGCGTCTGCTCCACCACCTGCATCTGCTCTTCGAAGTCCGGATGGGAGATATCTACGACGTGCACCAGGACATCGGCCTCACGGACCTCGTCCAGGGTGCTCTTAAAGGCCTCCACGAGCTGCGTAGGCAGCTTGCGGATAAAGCCGACGGTGTCGCTCAGCAGGAAGGGCACGTTTTCGATGACGACCTTGCGCACGGTAGTGTCCAGCGTAGCGAAAAGCTTGTTCTCGGCAAAAACGTCAGATTTGGCCAATAAATTCATCAAAGTGCTTTTCCCTACATTGGTATATCCCACGAGCGCTAAACGCACGAGAGAGCCTCTATTGCCCCTTTGCGTGGCCATTTGCCTATCGACTTTCTTCAGGTCTTCCTTCAGTTTGGAAATCCGCTGTTTTACGATACGGCGGTCGATCTCGATCTGGGTCTCACCCATACCGCCTCGGGTACCCATACCACCGCGCTGACGCTCCAGGTGGGTCCACATGCCGGCCAGGCGCGGAAGCATGTAGTTGTAATGCGCCAGCTCCACCTGCATCTTGGCGTAGGAGGTCTTGGCCCGCTGGGCAAAGATTTCCAGGATGAGGCTGGTACGGTCGATGACGTCGCTGCAGGCAATAATCTTTTCGATATTGCGCTGCTGCATGCCCGTCAGTTCATCGTCAAAAATGACGTACTCTATTTCATTTTCCTCGCAGTACTGCTTGATTTCATCCAGTTTGCCCGGGCCGATATACGTAGCCTTGTCCGGCCGGTCCAGGCGCTGGGTGAACATTTTGTCTGGAATGGCTCCTGCTGTCTCGGCCAGGAAAGCAAGCTCGTCCAGGTACTCCTGAACCTTGCGTTCCCCTCCCTTTTCCAGGATGACACCAACAAATACAGCTTTATTCGTCTTGAATTCACTCATATTGAGTGCAAAGATACGAAAAAAGCTGGTATCCGCCGTCAGAATGTGAGACCGGCGTTAAGGCCAAAGGTGGGACCCAGGCTGATGCCGAGAATCTGGTCACTATACAGAAAGACGTTTCTTTTCCATAGGTTTTATGTTTAACTGCCATTTTAACACCCAAATACAGGAATCTTGCATCGCGGCAATAAAAAGGCCCCGGAATGAATCCGGGGCCTTTAAATATAAGCTGGTAAATATTATCTGGTAATTGTGGTAGATTCGCCTCCAACCCAGGTGTAACCATCATAAGGACCACCCACGAGGAGAAAATCATAACCGGAGACAACAATACCGGTAGGAGACATGGTGGCAACAACAGGCGTTGTTAAATCTGCATAAAGCTCTCCCTCATCATCAACAGCCACAAAGTAAAGATCCGCCTCGTATTTAGAGTTATGGAGACTGTACTGATTGCCGGGAATATAAATCTCACGCTTTTCAAAATCTACAGAGAAATTGAGAGGGCCACCACCCCAAAGGCCATTTAAGACGCCGGTAGTTTCAGTTTCCTTGGTAAAGGATACAGCATAGGCATCACCGCCGGAAGCATCCAAACCACTCCACTTTCCTGCAAGCCAGTTCCAGTCAATGGTAACCTTGTCGCTCTTGACAACAATCTTGCAAGAAGCACCGTATGAGGGATTCACGAGTTTTTCATCAACGCTTAGAACCAGTTCCAGTTCAAAGCCCTCACCGGTAGTGTCATAGAGGATAGAAACAGGGAGTTTACCAATATATTCACCCTTGGCAATGGTGACAGACTTGGTAGCAATACTGAAGTCGGTTCCTTCTACGCCCGTCGTATTTGCACCAACGGACACATTGTAAGTTACCGCTTCGTCATGTGCATAAGTATTAGCAACAACAACGTCGTAGTTGTAAGACTCATCAGCCTCCGTCACAAGCCAGGAATCGGCAGCTTTTTCGAAGTGCACGAATTCAAGTCCCTGACCATCGTGCAAATCCATGGCGATGTCCTTCTTGGAAGAACAACCCGTAGCGATAACAGCCAGTGCTGCAACGCAGAAGATATATAACTTATTCATCTTTATTTCCATATAAGGTTGCATTGAAATCCTTTTCTCTATCCGGGATGGGCCAGACATAGTTGGTAGCGCCCGGTGCCACATTCAGGTTAACAGAAGTACCGAAGGTCTTTACGAAGTTCTCACCGCGACGGATGATATCGACACCACGGATACCTTCGCAAATAAATTCAAGACGACGTTCTTTGAGAACGGCAGTAGTGAGGTTACCACCGCTGAGACCATCTACATCGATCGTATCACCCGTAGGGATAGCACGACTACGTACCTGTTTGAGGGCAGCTTTGGCCTTGGATGCACCATCGGCCTTATGCGTGTAGCACTCGGCCAGGTTCAGCAGAGTCTCGGCATAACGCATCACGGGAATCCAATCCAGCTTCTGAGCCTTATCGGAGAACTTGGTGGAATAGACATATCCATCACTGTCAGGATCAGAAACGAGCTTGGAGATACGGGCGTCGGCAGCGAGGCTATAATCTGCCTCGGAAAGAATACCGGATTCCGTGTTCAGCCAGCTCACACTAGCCGCTTTGCTGAAGTATTCAGCGCAGCTCATCTGCGTATTAGGCGTATCACCAGGCTGGGTGGACATGGGAAGAGCAAAGATCATTTCCTTGTTCTTGTAGGTGTCCTTGCCATAGAGGGCGGTCACATCTTCGGCCAGTTCGTAGCCGGTGATGGAGGTACCCTCGGTAATAGCTTCATCCCATTTTTCCTCGGCCATATAAATACGCATCTTGAGCATGTGAGCGGCAGCGGCAGAAGCACGGGTTACACCAGCTTCAGTAGCCGGAGCGCTGGCCAGGTCGGCGGGAACACAGTCAGTCAGAATCTGGGCATACACCTGTTCAATGGTAGAAGCAGGGCAGTTGTTGTTTCCAGGAGTGGTAAGACCGGTCAGACGCAGCGGAACGCAAAGGGCTTTAGGATTCAGCGAATAAGGCTGGGAATACAGGTTGGCCAGCACATAGTAGCAGTAAGCGCGGAGGAACTTGGCCTCGGCTACGTACTGCTTGTACACCTTTTCACCCAGAAGTTCTGCACAGCCGTACTTTTCCAGGTTATCGATGAACAGGTTGCAGGTATTGATGGTACCGTAGGCATAGTTCCAGATACGGCCGTTTTCCTGGGAAGTACCCAGAACCTTCATCTCGTAGGTATCCTGCATGGTGACAGGGTTGGAGATGTTGACGATATCCTCACCACGGCAGTCGAAAACGATGTAGGCAAGACCGCCCATGAAGGAAGGATTGGTGCTCTTGAAAGAGTCGTAGCAACCCAGGAGAGCGCTCTCGATGTAGGTAGGATCAGAGAAGATGACTTTCTCGGTCATGGAGTACGGCTTGTCCTTTTCGATGAAGGACTTGCTGCAGGAACCCAGCGTGGCTGCGAGAGTCAGTATAGCGAGAAGTTTGATAGTATTCTTCATAATATGAGTCTCCTATTCTGTTTAGAAGGTAATCTGCACACCCAGCGTGTAAGTACGGGCCTGAGGCAGGGTATTCTTGTAATAACCGCCGGAAAGCACGGCCTGAGTGGTATAGGAAGAGGTGATTTCAGGATCCAGACCGGTGAAGGCCGTGAGGACGAACACATTCTGAACCTGAGCGTAAGCGCGGACGGAAGAGAAGAAATTGTTGCTCTTAGGCTTGAAGGTATAGCCGCAGCTGATGCTCTTCAAACGGAGGTAGTCACCCTTCTCGATCCAGTCGGAGATGTCGTAGGCAGAACCGTTGGAAACGTTATCACCGTACACGGGATAAGCATACTTGGCATTGTCGCCGGGCTGTTTCCAGCACTTCTCTGCCACCTCGGAGAGGTTGTTCCACCAACGGTTATCGGAACCGGTAGCCGTGAAGGCGTTCAGGATCCAGTTACCGCCGGAGAACTGGAACATGGCGTTGAAGTCGAAGTTCTTATACTTGAAGCTGTTGGTCCAACCACCGAACCAGGTAGGCAGGGTGTTACCGGAACGAACCTGCTCAAGGGAACCCTTGAATTCGGTGCCGTCCTTCAGGTACCACTTCTTCGTAAGGGGATTGTACTGGGTCCACTCACCATGGGAACCGTAGAAGATACGGTAACCGGTTTCGGGATTGATACCGCCGGTAGGATAGGTATAGAGCTGACCTACGGAGTAACCGGGGATGGTGATGTTGGCTTCACTGTCACCAAGGATCTTCTCTACACCCTCGGCCAGGGAAAGGACCTCGTTGTGGGAAGTGGTGAAGTTGAAGGAACTGTTCCAGGTGAAATCCTTGGTCTTGATCACATCGGCGCTGATGGAGAATTCGATACCGTCATTCTTCATGGAACCGGTGTTGGTGGTCAGGGAACCGATACCTGTGGAAGGACCCTGGGGAACAGCCATGACCAGGTTGTTGGTCTTGGTATAGTAGTAGTCGAATTCCACGTTCACCTTATTGAACAGGCGGGCGTTGAAACCGAAGTCATACTTGCTGGAGGACTCCCATGCCAGGGTGGAGTCACCGATGTTGGAAAGACCCAGGGCAGCCTTGCCACCGAAGTAAGCATCGCTGTAGTAAGTCTGGGCAGGATAGTAGCCGATATCGGAGTTACCCACGACACCGTAGCTACCCTTGATCTTAAACTCATCGATCACGTTGCGAAGACCTTCGAAGAAAGGCTCTTCGGAGACACGCCATGCGGCGGAAACGCCCCAGAAGTTCCCCCACTTGTTTTCGGCGCCCAGAGCGGACAGACCATCACGACGGAAGTTGGCAGAAACCATGTATTTGGCCTTGTAGTCGTAGTTGATACGGCCGAAGTAGGAAATCATGGACTTGGAACCTTCGGAACCACCGGCCTTGTTGGTGTTAAAACCGGCACGGAAGCCGCTGTAAGCGGTATTGGAAATATCGCTGGCGTTGATCCAGTCATAACCGTAGGAGAGAGAGTATGCCTCCATACCCACGAGGAAGTCGAAGGAGTGTTCCTTAACAGCGAGATTGTAGTTGGCCGTGTTGGTCCAGGTCCAGCTGAGCATGTCGTCCATGGTGCGCCAGGCATAACCCTTGTTACCGGCACCCTGGCCATACACAGGGCTCCAGAAGGTCTCTTCGTTCTCCATCATGTAGTCGGCACCGAACTGGCTCTTCACGAACAGGTTCTTGAGGAGTTCAACCTCGGCGAAGCCGCTGGCGATGATACGGTCGGTGTTGATCTTGTTGAAGGATTCCTTCTGAGCCATGGCATTCGGATAACCAAGGGAGGCGATATTCACACCACCGACACCGATGTACTCGCCATTGTTTGCCGTATAATAGGACCCATCCTCATTATAAGGGAAGGTGATAGGAGGCAGGATGGTAGCCTGACGGGGAAGACCGGCGGCAGAGAACACACCATCGTTACGGGAAGAGTCGATAACGCGGGTAAAGCCCTTGGAGTACTGGCTGCTGAGGCCAACCTTCAACCAGGAAGTAACCTTGGTGGTAATGTTGGACTTGAAGCCGAAACGCTTGTAGTTATCGCCAATGACGATACCGTTGTTGTCGGAGAAGTTGGCGGAAGCGTAGTACTGGGTCTTGTCGGAACCACCGGAAATAGCCACGGTGTGATTCTGAACCATACCCTTCTGATAGATATAGTCAGACCATTTGGTCTTGATGGGATTGCCTTCGGAATCGTAAGGGATGTTGAAAGCCTTGTTGCCATAAGGGTTGCCGCCACCGGAAATAGCACCTTCGTCCGTACCAACCTGGTTCTTGCGGGCCATGTTCTTGTAGGCAACGTACGTATCGGCATCCATTACATCATAAATCTTGGTGGCCTGGGCAAAACCGATGTTCATGTCATAGGTGACCTTGGTTTCACCCTTGCGACCGGACTTGGTGGTGATGATGATAACACCGCTGGCAGCACGGGAACCGTACAGGGCCGTAGCGGCGGCATCCTTCAGCACATCAATAGAGAGAATGTCGGCGGGGTTGATGTCAGACAGCGGGTTGGCCTCCATGTAGTTGGCATTCACAAGGCCGGACTGAATCGGAACACCGTCCACAATATAAAGAGGATCGGTACCGGCAGAAATGGAGCTGACACCACGGATGAGCACCTTGGACTGTGCACCGGCACCGGCGTTAGGCGTAGAAACCTGCACACCGGCAGCCTGGCCCTGCAGCATGGAGTCAAAGCTCACGTTAGGCGCATCCTTAAGGGTTTCCGCTTTCACGGAAGAAACGGAAGCGGTAACAGTGCGGGAGCTCTGGGTACCGTATGCAATCACCACAACATCGTCCAGATATTCGGTGTCGCTTT
>JAEEGK010010361.1_pt1 | contig 21523 bp, 11 predicted proteins | sample 8958771 | NCBI WGS metagenome assembly JAEEGK01 (sample SAMN16246547, study PRJNA631951) | gut metagenome | biome: gut microbiome; feature: rumen; material: SC-attached | host: Bos | place: Iran: Karaj | collected 2018-10 | reverse complement strand
TACGCCGTATTTCTTACCGCCCTTGGTGAAGTAGCCGGAATAGACCGTGACGCGAGCCTGCGCGTACGCATCGCCGCAGCGTGCCTGCAGGGCCGATGTTCCGGCAGCCTTGGCCTTGAGCTTTCCCTGCTCAAAGCTGGCAACGTTTGAGTTGGAGTTACTGACGGTAAGGAGACTCACGTTGGTGGCGTTCTCGGGATAGCATTTAACCAGAACCGTTGTCTCGTCGCCGATAAAAAGCCCCGTGGAGGCCGGGACTATTTCAATCTTGGTAACCGGGATCTCCACCATCTCCTTCTTATGGCAGGCGGCAAGGGCTAAGAGGCCGGTCAGTAAATACATCAGCTTTTTCATAACAAGCGTAAAAAAACGGGCGGCCCCGAAGAGCCGCCCGAGATAACAATCAGATGGCGATTAAAGGTTCCTGTAGACCGTCACGCCAGCTTTGGGAGTCCCTCCGCTTACACCACGGTAAACGTGATTGACGACAGATCCGATAGATGTTGTCCACCAGTCAACAGCGATTACGACTTCGCCTGTTTCCGTATCTACACCGCGGAACCAAAGCACCTCGGAACCTGCGCTGACAACAGTCTCTTTCCACACAACGACGGGAATACGGTCAGTAGCTTCGCCAAAGCCGATGGCCTCACCGATGTTCATCCAGTTACCATCGGCGCCAGCTCTTCCGGTATTACCGACGCTCTTGTCGTGGCACCACTGATACTGAATTTTCCCGGGATAAGGAGTCGAAGCATTTCCCTTGAAGGCGAAGTTGTAGAAGCGAATCGTAGCAAGAGAATCCGTCGCATAATTGAATAGAGTAGCCTTTTCGGGATTGACCGTGTAAGGATAAAGGTTGTCAAGGACGACAGGATCTTCAGAAAGACTATAGACGAAAAGATTCGTTTTCTTATTTGCCTCCAGGTTGATCACCTTTTCATAGACGAGCGTCTTTTCTTCACCGGAGATTCTGTAGAATTTCAAGGTGTTCTCACCCGGCTTTGCTACATAGAAGCGGCCTTCGCCAGGGAGTGTTCCATTCACAGCCAGAGATGAACCGCCCTGGGTAGAAGCAAGCTGAACGTCATTCAGTTCTACAAGATGGATGGCATTCTTGGATTCTACGACAATAGGCTCCAGATAGGTAACAGCAAACTGCGCAGTTTTGCCCAAATCTTTGGCAGACTCGTAGTCAAACGTGATCACATGCTTTTCGCAGGATCCAAAGGCCAAGACAGCCGCAACAACCGCCAGCGTATATTTAATAGTTTTCATATTCACGGTAATTTGCATGCATTAAAGGGATTCAGGATATTCACCGGGATAGGCGAACCAAGGCATGGAACAATGATAGTTGTCGGCCATACCGGAGATGGGCTTCAGGTTGGCAAGCGCTGTTTTGTTCCACATGTACTCAGAGTTGTAGCGGGGACGGATACGGTAGCAAGGAGACCCTTCATTCTTGATACTGAACGGGGTTCTGCGGCCTTCCACCATAGCCGGAAGGAGATAAAATCCCTTATAAACCTTGCTCGCATCGGTATCAGGTTTCTGCTTCACCTCATTCAGATCCCAACCGTTATCCTTTCCGGGGTACTCACCGGTATACTGGATATCGTAATGGTATTTACGCATGTCGGTCCAGGCCTCCAGGGCGCCCCAGGGCCACAATGCCACATACTTCTGCATCATGATGTGAGAAAGGGTGAAGTCGGACAGGCTAAGACCGTTCACATAAGGGCCGGCTACATATTCATCGGCCAACTCTTTGTAAGTAGCCACCGCGATAGCGCTTCCGCCGGGAAGACCGCCACCCATTTCATATTCACCGGCCGCATTCTGCTTGGGTTTACCAGGATTCAGATACTGGGCCGTAAAGTCCATGTCCAGCTTCACGGCTTCCTTCCAGGCGGCCAGTGCTTCGGCCTTACGGTTCAGTTTATACAAAGCCTCGGCCAGCTCGAACTTCACCTCGGAAGCAGTGAGCAGAATGTAAGGCGCATCGTCGCGGAAGAGCCAACGACCCGTACCCTCTTTATCAATCGTGGGCTTATCGGGGCGGAAACCATACATGTTCGGGGCACCGGACTGGGAGGTGAAACCGGATCCCTGATAGTAGAAATCCTTGATAGCCTCCTTGTCGGTCATCTTGTCGTAGTTCTTATAGTCTGCAGAAGCCAGCTTGGCGACAATACGGGGATCATAGTGACCGGCCGCATTGGTCGTATCGGAAATAATCTGCTTGGCAGCAAACTCATATTTATAGTTCGGATTCCGAGGATTACCTGTAGCGTCAACATTGGTTGTTTTCACTTTGTCTCCCGTAGCGGCGTCATACGCGGGAACGGTGCCGGTCATAATCGAAACGATATAATCGGACTGCCAATAGGTATTATACAGATTCTCCCGACAGGTGCCCCAGAAATTGTTATATCCAGAGAATGCGGCATCATTGCCTCCACCTCCACGTTCTACGGTGAAGTTGTCATCATTGGATGCCATGGCCTTAGCAGCATGTTCAATCAGGGCAGGAGCATACTTCTCAGCAAAGTCCTTTTTATTGGTAAGGGCAGCCAGATCACAGACAATCACGGAATGCGCGAAACGCAGCCACTTTTCTTTATCGCCATGGAAAGCAAGATCGCTATCCTTAAGCGTATTGGCATAATTAGTAGCATCGTCCTTCTCCAGATACTCAATGGCCTTTTCGGCCCAAGCACGGGAGGCCTCCATGATGTCCTTGTCTGAATCATAATCAAACGACAGACGGCCGCTTTCATAAGCCTGCTTCAAGGGTGCCTGACCATGATATTTTGCAATGGCATCCCAGGAGAAAGCCTTCATGGCATACCCCATACCGGCCAGTGTCCAGGCCTCGCGAGCCTCAGCCTGGTGAATCATATTCTCCAGGTTCATTCCCTGAAGGAAATAGTTAGTCTTCCAGATTTCACCGGCGTTATCACTGGAAGCCGCATAACTGTGACTGGCGAAAGATGTGAAGCCACTCGTTCCCATCATCTGAGTCAGAGGACCCAGGGCGCGGATATCCCAGTAAAATCCCTGGTAGGCGGAAAGGCAGCCTGCAAGATACAGGTAATCGTCAACATAGTCAGGAGCATCCACGTTCTTGTTGACATCCAGGTACTTCTCGCAACCTGTCGTACTGAACAGGGTCGCGATAGCAACAAATGCGATTAATATTTTTTTCATAAGAATATTCGGTTAGAAGGTGAGGTTGAAGCCAAAGCCAAAGCCACGGGGGCTGGGGAGACCCCAGAAGTCGATACCGACACCACCGACACCACCCAGAGAGGCGGAGTTGGCATTACCCACGGCATCTACACCCGAGTAGTTGGTCAGCGTAACCAGGTCATTACCCTTTACATAGATTGACGCGCTGTTTACGAAGTTGCCCGTAACTTTGCGAATCCAGTTCTGGGGAACAGTATAGCTCAGACGAAGTTCTGCGAGACGAATGTAATGAACATTTTTTTCCAGCCAGTTAATATCGGTACCAGTATAGATAGAGGAACCGTAAGCAGACATGTCGATGGCGATATTGTTAGGCGTAGGATTGTCGGTATTCTCAAGACCATCCTTCAGCACACCTTCCATGATAACGCTGCCGCTTTCGCGGAGGGCAACGGACTCCCAGCTGGAACCGGTGGTGAGCATGTCACGCTTGGTTGCATTTACAATCGTAGCGCCAAGACGGCCAGAGAACAGGGCCGATAGGCGGAAGTTCTTATAAGAGATGGCCGAAGTGATACCGAACTCCAGTTTAGGCTGGCGGTCACCCATAATGCTCCACTGGCTGGAGACAATCGGGAGACCTGAGGTGGGGCTGATAAGGACCTGACCCTTATCATTACGCTCATAGTCCTTACCCGTCATGGTCGTAATCGGGTTTCCGACGGAAATACCGTTGCGAAGGTTACCGGACAGCCAGGTGTAGGCGTTATAGTATTCGGTCACATCCGGCGGGAGATAAGTCACGTTGGAAGTAGAGTGGGACAGATTCAGACCCAGGTTCCAGCGAAGACCGTTACGCATACGGAGGATATCGCCGTCGATGTGGAATTCCCAACCGTTGGTGGTGAACACACCTACGTTCATATTGTTGAGCACGAAACCGGTAGCATAGGACAGACGGAAAGCAGTAATGTACTGATTCTCGCACTTGGTCCAGAAGTAGGTAAAGTCGGTATTGATGCGATCGTTCAGGAAGCGGCCTTCGAAACCGATTTCATAAGAGGTGGTCATCTCCGGCTTCAGGGAAGTGTTGGGGCCATAGAAGCCGTAGCGGAAACCGCCGCCATAATCGTTAGTGGATTCCAAAGCAGGATAAATGGAAAGAGGATCGGCATCCTTACCTACCTGGGCGATAGCGCCGCGGAGCTTCAGATAAGAGATTGCATCCTGATTCTTCATGGCCGGCAGTTCACTGGCTACGAAGGATCCCTCAATGGCCGGATAGAAGTAATGGTTGTTGTCCTTGGGGAGGGTGGAAGACCAGTCGTTACGGGCACGCAGGGTCACGAAAGCCATATTCTTGTAACCCAGCTCAGCCTGGGCGGAAAGAGCCTGGATGCGGCGAATCGTGGTACGCGTACGCGTCTTATACAACGTAGGATCGCAGTTAGAAAGGCCGAAGAACTCAATCACCTGGAACTTGGTACCGGAGGAAGAGAAGGTATGGGCCAGATTTTCCTGCTGGTGATAACCAACCTGCACACCCAGGGTGAAGTCCTGCCACTCGTTATTGTAGCCGGCCAGCACATTCAACGTCTGGTCGCGGTAAGTCGGCTTGGTGTAGTTCATGACACCCTGACCGTAACTAGCGGAACTCGCATCACCGAAATAAGGATGGGTATAGACCTTGTATTCGCCCACAGAGAAATCGACACCATAGTTGGCGCGGATGAACGTATGCTCGGTAGGAGTTATATTGACGCTCATGTTGCCGATGACGCGGTCGATATCATCATGGTTCACGTTCTTATACAGAGAATAGAGCGGGTTGAACAGATCCGTATCAATGTAATGATCCGGATAATGCATCGTTCCGTCGGCGTTGATATAATTGGTAATATCATCCATCAGAGGCCAACGTACAGCACGGTACAAAACACCCTTCAGGCCCTTTTCGGCCTTGGTGTTTCCAGTGCGGACATACTGCATGGAACCATCCATGCTGAGCCAGTTGTTCACTTTGGCATGGCCGGACAGCGTAATGTTCAGACGCTGATAATCCGTCGTCTTGATAACACCCTTCTGGTCGGTATAAGAGAAGGCCCCACGAATGGTAAAACGGTCGGAACCGCCTTCAGCAGACACATTGTGCGTCTGGGAGAAACCAGTCTGCAGAAGCGGAGAAACATTGTCATAAAGGGTTATCCCCTCGGGATACTCAGCGCCATAGCGAGAAGTATAATACATGTTATTGGTACCGTAGCCTCCATTGCCATATTTGGTCTGAACGCCCGGGAAACCATAAGATTTATCCCAACGGAAAGAGTTGCTGTAGGTTACCTTACCCTTACCGGCCGAGCCCTTCTTGGTGGTGATGATGATGGCACCGTTGGAGGCGTCGGAACCGTACAGGGCGGCAGCGGCAGCACCCTTCAACACGGTCATGGACTCAATGTCGTCGGGGTTCAAGTCATTACCACGGGAAGAGAAATCCATGCTGTACATGGAGACAGCATCATCGGAAGCAAAGTCATACTGACCGCTCACGGTCTTGTTGTTGATCGGGAGACCATCTACGACGAAAAGCGGCTGGTTGTTACCGGAAATGGAGGTGGCGGAACGCAGCACGATGGAGGTGGAGGAACCCGGAGCACCGCCGGTGGTGGTGACGGTCATACCAGCCACACGGCCCTGGAGGGCGCTGGTGAAACTTTCACGGCCAGACTCCAGGATATCAGTAGATTTCACACTCTGAACGGAGGAGCCGATGGAGCGGGCTACACGTTTCATGCCGAATTCAGCAGTAACCGTAGATGCGTCGATGCGTTCGGAGTCATCGCTCATGACGACATCGATAACGGCCTTCCCCTGAACGGGAACTTCAACGTGCTTGAAACCGAGGGCTTCAAAACTAAGGGTTGCCCGGGAAGAAACCTGGATGGTGTATTCACCGTCAAGATTGGTGGTCACACCATTGGTGGTTCCCTTGACGAGAACGCCTGCGGCCACGATGGGCTCACCGTTCGCGTCTTTGACAGTTCCCTTCACAGTGATAGTCTGTGCGGACAGGCCGACACAAACAAACAGCATAGCGAACGTTGCCGCAATGCGTGCTTTCAAAAGTTTTTGAAGAGACATAGATTGGTTAATTAATAAATAGTATAGAAGGTTATTCTTCGTCTTAGGTATTTCGGCCGCACAAATTTACAATTTTTGCGTGGCCCCACAATGCTTTTTTTAAGAAATTTCCAGAAGTTTTTAAAATAAATTTTTTTATTATAGAATAAGCCCTAGGAATGAATAAAATAGGCGACCCCTTGCGAGGGTCGCCTAAATAATACTATGTAGTCGAGACTATTCCCAACCGGGGTTCTGAGCGAACGTATAGCCGTTGGCCTCATAGATGGAGATCTGGGAGGTCGGGATCGGATAGAAGTAGTACTTCTTATCGTAGGTACGCTCGTTGTTCGGGTAGATGATCAGATAACCCTCGGCATTCCAGGACACCTTCTGGGCGTCCTTGGCGATGACGTCGTTCTGGATGTTGGCGCCCAGCTTGATGTTGGGGTTGAGCTGGGTGTCCAGCTTGTTCAGCTGATGCCAGCGCATGAGATCCCAGAAGCGGTAGTTGTAGTCATACATGAGCTCTACTCGACGTTCACGACGGATTTCCCAGATGAGGTTGCTGACACCCATGTTGTTGGCAGGGTCAGCAGCGGGAGAAACGGTCATGTCGGGCATGCCTACGCGGGCGCGGAGCTTGTTGACGGACTTGTTCAGGTCGGCCTGGGTGCAGGAACCCAGTTCGGCGCAAGCCTCGGCATACTCCAGGTAAACGACAGCCAGCCAATACAGAGGAGCATCGGTGTAGTTCTTACCGGTTTCTACGCGGTAACCGACGGCCAGGTCGTTGCTGTCATACTTGAAGACGCCGTAACCACTGGCGGAGGACATTTCCACATCATCCGTACGACCCATACGACCCTTCCAGCCATGGGAAGCAGGCATGATGGCCTTATCCACAGCGGCGGACAGACGAGGGTCACGCACAGCCAGCAGACCGGTAATGTCAATGTTACCGGCAGCGTTGATCTCGGTGGAGATGTCGGTATTGTTCTTGGAAGTAGTAGCCTTGGGCTTACCATCGGTGAACAGATAGGCATCGAAAGCATCCTTGGTGAGACCGGCCTGGCTGGAGGAAGAGCAGGTGTAATCCGGCAGAGAGTGAGCCAGGACATCCTTCACATAGTGTTTGTAGAGGATCATCTCCTTGTTACCGGCCAGATCGACGGAATTAAAGTTAGCCTGATAGGAGTCGTTGAGCACATAGGCAGAGTTGCCCATGATGGCAGCAGCGGCATCCTTGGCCTCGTTGAGATACTTGTTGGCGCGGGTAGCATCCGGAGCTTTCTGTCCGTCAGCGGCTACGCGATACTTGCAATAAGTACCTTCATAGAGGCAGACCTCGGCTTTGATGGCGCGGGCCATATCGGCGCTCCAACCGGTGCGGTTGATTTTGTCATAGATACTGCCGACGGCGAAGTTCAGGTCTTCCAGGACATAGTCCATCACCTCATCGCGGTCCACGCGGGGGCCGAAGACCATGTCCTTATCGGCCACCTGCAGTTCCTGCTTGATAAGCGGAACATCGCCGAAACGGCGAACGAGGTCATAGTACTGCAGAGCGCGCATCATGCGGGCGACGCCCTGCCAATGGCCACGGGCGGCGTCGGGCATTTCGACACCTTCCATGCGGTTAAGCATGATATTGGCGCGACGGATTTCCTTATAAGCGTCGTTCCAGGCGTTGTTAGAAACCTTCACATCCGTGTACTGCCAGTCGCGGAATCCGCTGTAACCGGCCTGGTTATCGTTCAGCGTGGCGAAGTAGGTGCCGTTGACGGCGCTCAGGCCATAGCCGAGGAAGTTGTTGTAGAAGGCATTGGCATAGTATTCAACGCTGCTTTCAGTGCTCCAGTAGTTGGAGTCGGCGAAGGAATCCAGCGGGCCCTTATCCAGCATCTTGTTGCAGGATACCAAAGCCAGAGAGAGTGTTGCTATAGATAATAAAACTCTTTTCATAGTATTTGTCCTTATTCGTTAAATCTGAAAGACAGTCATTAGAGAGTAACCTGAACGCCGAAGGAGAGCGTACGGTAGAAAGGATCGACACGGCCGAACACGGAGTTGGTGTGGCTACCGCTACCACCAGTACCACTGGTGGGCTTCATACCACCGGTCTCAGGGTCGAAGGGACCGTTTGCCTTGTTGATGATCTCAAAGAGGTTTTCACCGCTGAAGTAAATGCGTACCTTCTCGATGTTCACCTTCTTGGTGATGGATTCAGGCAGGGTGTAGCCGATGGTGAGGTTCTTCAGACGCAGGTAAGCCATATGGGTGAGGTACTTGCTCTGAGGATAGTAGTTGGCATTACCGTTATCGATGCCGGCCACGGTACCCTTATCGTTACCGCCGGAGAACAGGCGGGCGTAAGTGGTGTTGTAACCGGTAGTGGTGGTCCACTGGCCATTCTCGAAGGAACCCTTCCAGTAGTCGGTCTCATTGGCGAAGAGGGTAGCATCGGCGTCACGCACGGTGGGGAATACCATAGAAGACTGGCTCCACACATCACGTTTGCCAACACCCTGGAAGAACATGTCAACGTCGAAGCCCTTCCAGGCAGCGCCCAGACGGAAGCTGTACTGATAACGAGGCATCATGTTACCGATGACCTTGAGGTCGCCGTGATCTTCGGCGGTACCCTTGCCACCATCGATGACACCGTCACCGTTCAAATCCTTGTACTTGGTATCACCTACGCCATAGATGAAGTCCTTGTTCTGCAGGCCGACCTGGCTTGCGACACCGGCAGCATAACCGGTAGGATTACCCTTGGCGTCAAAGCCGGTGAAGTCTTCCGGAGTGAAGAGACGGTCGGTCTCGAAGCCCCAGATGTCGCCGTAAACCATACCTTCATAGGTAGAGTTGATAAGGCGGGCGTCATTATCCCACTTGGTCACGACAGACTTGGCATCGCCGATGTTGACGTTGGCATAGACCAGCAGGTCGTTGTTGTAGATGTGGTTCCAACCCAGGGAGAGTTCCCAACCGCGGGTACGGAGGGTACCATTGTTACGGTAAGGAGCGGCGGCGCCCAGGGTAGCAGGCATGGAAACGGCAGGGGCAAGCATGTCCATGGTATTTCTCTCATACCAGTCGAAGCCCAGGGTGTACTCGTTGTTGAAGAAGCCCATATCCAGACCCAGATCGAGGGTGCGGATGCGCTCCCAGCTCAGCTCGTTGGAGACCAGGCTGGGCATATCGTACTGGGAGAGCTTGGAGCTACCGGAACCAACCCAGTTGGCATTGCCGCTGGCAATGGTGGAGACGAACATATTTTCGCCGATGGCCTCGTTACCGATCTCACCGAAGGAAACACGGAGCTTACCGTCGGAGACAACCTGCTTCAGAGGAGCGAAGTAAGCTTCCTCGCTGAAGCGATAACCGGCGGAAGCGGAAGGGAAGAAGCCCCAGTGCTTGGTGGAAGGGAAGCGGGAAGAACCATCCAGACGGCCGTTGATTTCCAGCAGGTAGATACCCTTGTAGTCATAGTTCACGCGGGCAAAATAGCCGGCGGTAGCCCACTGACGGTGGGAAGGCTGCCAAGGATAGGAAGAGAGGTCAGGGTTGTAAACGTTCTGGGTGCCGGTAGCGAGTTTGAACTCGGGCAGGGTGGCATCCAGCAGATTCTGACGATAAGCCACGAAACGGGAGCTCTCGCCGCTTTCGGCGTTCACACCGACCATTGCGTGGAAGTTGTGGTCTGCGTTGAAGGTCGTCACATAATCGGCGTAGGCGTTGAACACATAGGAAGTGCTGCGGAAGCCCTGCTGGCCGATAGCGTTGTAGGTCTTGATCCAACCGGGGTTGACGGCATATCTGCCGGTCTCGTCCGGAGCTGCGATGCTGGACCAGTTGTTGATACCGTAGATAGCCTTTTCCTGATACTTACGATCGCTGTCGTAAATATTATAGGTAAAGTCAGCGTTTAGGGTGAGGCCCTTCATCAGCTGGATCTTGGTAAAGCCGGTCATACGGGTGAACAGACCTTTGTTCACATCGTCACCGTCTTGCTTCATATAAGCGATCGTACGGAAATCGTCGCCATTGTAAGTACCGTAAGGGCCGAAGAAGGAGCCCCAGCGCCATACATACTGCAGGGTACCCTGACCCATGCCGGTGTTAGCGCAATAACCCTGCGTGTACGTGCGATCTTCGAAGTTGAAGCGGGCACCGACCTGCAGCCAATTGTTAACGTCAACCGTCACATTACCGGCGACGTTCCATTTCTTCAGCTGATCGGGATGGAAACGCTGAGTACCTTCCTCCTTGTCATAGCCGAGGGAGAGATAGTAGGAAGCGCGTCCGGAAGTACCCTGAATGGAGACGTTGTGGTTCTGGGAAGGAGTCCAGGTCTTGTAGAAGATACCGGCAACGTCCCAGTCGGCATAGTAGTTAGCCTGGCCGGGAGCCTGCATCTGGGTCCAACCCTTCTCCTTCAGCTGAGCTGCGTTGTAGGCGTTGGGATCGTGGATGAAGTTACCGTTGGCATCCATATAGGTATAATCAAGAGCGACGTCCAGGTCATCACCCAGGACGACCTCACGATAACCGGCGGGAGTCCAGTTGTGGCGCTCTTCCCACTGACGCGTCTTTTCAATATAGTCTTCCGTAATGACCATACCGAAGAGTTCGGGAGTGACGCCCTTACGGATCTTAGCTTCACGGAAGGCGACCATCTGATCGTAAGCACTTGCATACTTAGGAAGGACGGTAGGAGTCTTGAAGCCGAAGTTATTGGAATAGGAGACAGTTACCTTGTCGGTCTTCTGACCGCTCTTGGTGGTGATCAGGATCACACCGAAGGCAGCGCGGCTACCATAGATGGAAGCGGAAGCGGCATCCTTCAACACGGAAACAGCCTCGATATCCTGAGGGTTCAGGTAGGAAAGGTCGTCCATCGGAACACCATCGACGATGATGAGCGGGTTGGAGCTGGCGCTGTTGGAGAGCGTACCCAGACCACGGATCTGCAGGGTCGGGGAAGAGCCCAGGTTACCGCTGCTGCTCATGATCGTGAGGCCAGGGACAGCACCCTGGAGGGACTTGGCCACATCGTTCACGGGACGGGCCGACAGCGTGCGGCCTACATCAACCGTAGAAACGGCGCCGGTCAGGTTAGCCTTTTTCTGCGTGCCGTAACCTACGACCACCACATCGTCCAGGAACTCGGCATCTTCCTGAAGGATAATGTGAAGGTTGGCTTTGGCGGCCACCTCAACGGTAGCGTAACCAATGCAGGAGATTTCAAGGGCGGTTCCGGGTTTAGCGTTGATGACGAATGCGCCATCCGCACCGGTCATGGTTCCCGTTGCCGTTCCTTTAACGATGACGCTGGCGCCCGGGACGGGCTGGCCCTGTGCATCGACTACGACACCGTTGGCAGTTTGCCCAAAAGCAACTGCACTGACACCTGCCCACAGGACGAATGTCAGTAATACTGATAGTAGTTTTTTGAACATAAGTTTGGTTAATAAATAAGTGGAAAGTATTGGTTCTTTTCAGAATGAATATCTTTCGTCGGTTATTAGTTGCAGCAAATATACGAAATACGGATCAATTCATCAAAGCAATATTTAATAAATTTCCCATACTAAAAGCGAAAAATTTTAAAAACGAAACATGAAACAGGATAACCGCATCCCCATTTTTACAATTATCCAAATCGGATAATCCATTTTGGATAACCGAAACAAGGGCATCAGGTCTGCGAAAATTTGTGTAATTTTGCACGTCAAAAGATAGCCTATGCATCCTCTGAAATTTAAACCCATTCTGAAAACCCTGGTATGGGGTACGGAAAGCTGGGAGCTTTCCGGAGTCATGAATAACGAAAGCGTAGTGGCCGAAGGACCCCTCGCAGGAAAAACCATTGCAGAGCTCACCAAAGAATATAAAGGCCAGCTCGTAGGCAAGCACGTGTACGAGAATACCGGAGACGAGTTCCCCATGCTGGTGAAGTTCATCGACGCCAAGCAGGACCTGAGCATCCAGGTACACCCGAACGACGAAGTGGCCGCCGCCAGACACAACGGCAGCAAGGGCAAGACCGAGATGTGGTACGTGATCGGCACCCAGCCGGGCGCCCACCTCCTCGTCGGCCTTAAAGAGAAGATCACCCCTGAAATCTACGAGCAGAAGGTGGCCGATGGCACCATCACCGACGTCCTGTGCCGCTACGACATCCAGCCCGGCGACGTCTTCTTCCTGCCCGCCGGCCGCATCCACGCCATCTGCGGAGGTAGCTACATCGCCGAGATCCAGCAGACCTCCGACCTCACCTACCGCATCTACGACTACAATCGGCCCGGCCTGGACGGCAAACCCCGCCAGCTGCACACCGAATGGGCCAAGACGGCCATCGACTACACCGTGTACGACAACTACCGCACGGAATACACCCGCGAGAAAGACGAGGAGATGCAGGTGGCCGATTGCCCCTACTTCACCACCAGCGTCTATGACCTTACCCTCCCCTACGCCAAGGACCTCAGCGACATCGACTCCTTCATGGTGGTCATGTGCCTGGAAGGCAGCGGCACCCTGGAAGTGGACGGGGAGGAAATGAGCATCGGCCAGGGTGAGACGGTACTCATCCCGGCCGACGCCGATGACATTTGTTTCATCCCGGAGGATGGAATGAAGGTGTTGACCTCCTATATTAGATAAAAGAGACCCCCGGTCAAGCCGGGGGTGACGTATAATACAAGCCGGGGGTGACGTATAAAACGTGGTCTATTCAAGTCCACGGGCACGCATCAGAGCAGAGGGGTCGGGTTCGGCTCCTCTGAACTGTTTATAGAGGACCATGGGTTCCTCGCTGCCGCCCTTCTCCAGGAAGGTCTTGCGGAAGGAAGCGGCGGTCTCCTTGTTGAAGATGCCGTCCTCCTGGAACTTCTCCCAGGCATCCACGGCCAGCACTTCACTCCACAGATAGCTGTAGTAGCCGGCGCTGTAGCCGCTGGCGATGATGTGGTTGAAGTAGGAAGTGCGGTAACGGGGGATGATCTCGTCGATCAGACCCATCTCCTTGCACACCTTATCCTCGAAGGCGCGGATGTCTTCCGGACCCTGGAAGGTAGCCAGCTGGTCCAGGTTGAGCTCGTGCCACTTCATGTCCAGGATGGAGGCGGCGCAGGTCTCGCCGGCAGCGAAGCCCTGGTTGAACTTGAGGGCCTTGCGGATCTTGTCCACCAGCTCGGCGGGAATCTGCTCGCCGGTGTAGCAGCTGTTGGCATACTCGGCCAGGATCTCAGGCACGAAGGCGAAGTTCTCGTTGAACTGGGAGAACATCTCCACGAAGTCGCGGGCCACGTTGGTACCGGACACGCTGGTGTAGTTGCACTGGCTCAGGAAGCCGTGCAGGGCATGGCCGAACTCGTGGAAAGCCGTCTGCACATTGTCGATGGTGAGCAGGCTCGGACGGGCCTCGGTGGGATCCAGGGCCGGAGCCGGGAAGTTGCACACGTTGACGATGACGGGACGCACGCCGGTGGACTGCTCGCGGAAGTTGTTCATCCAGGCGCCGCCACGCTTGGTGGGACGCACGTAGTAGTCGCGATAGAAAATGCCGATGAGGCTGCCGTCAGGCTCGGTGAGCTTGTAGGCGCGCACCTCGGGATTGTACACCTCCACCTCGGGGGCTTCCTCGATGCAGATGCCGTAGATCTTCTGGGCGGCGGTGAACACACCCTTCATCACGCTGTCGGCCTGGAAGTAAGGCTTGGTGAGGTTCTCGTCCAGGGCATACTTCTGAGCGCGGAGTTTCTCGGCATAATACATCCAGTCCCAGGCCTCGATCTTGTGGCCGGCGATCTTCTGCATCTCCTTCATCTGAGCCTTTGCGCTGCGCATGCAGGCATCCATGATGGGCTGCAGGAAGTTGTCCACGGTGGCGGGGTCACCGGCCATCTTGTTGGACAGCTGGAAGGCGGCGAAGTTCGGGTAGCCCAGCAGGCGGGCCATCTCGGCGCGGAGTTTCAGGACCTCCAGGACGATGGCGTTGGTGTCGTTCTCGTTGCCGTTGTTGCCACGGGAGGAGTAGGCCTTGAAGACCTGCTCGCGCTTGGCGCGGTCGTCGCAGGAAGCCATGAAGTCATAGTAGTCGCTCACGGTGATGCCGGTCGCGGCCTTGAAGGCGTTGTTCTCGGCCAGGAGCTTTTGGCCGAACTGCTGGGTGAGGGTGGCGAGGCGGTTGGAAATCTCGGCAAAGCGCTTCTTGCCGGCCTCGTCCAGGCCGACGCCGTTGCGCTCGAAGCCCTGGTAGAGTTTCTTGGTAGCCATCTGCTGCTCGCGGGTGAGGCCTTCCATGTTGTCATACACGGCCTTCACGCGGGCGAAGAGGGCTTCGTTCATCATGATTTCGTTGGAAGCGTCGGTGATGAGCGGGGTCACCTCCTCCTCGATGGCCTGCATCTCGGGGGTGGAGTCGCTCTCGGCGATGTTGAAGAACACACCCTCCACCTTGTCCAGGATGGGGCTGGCTTTCTCCATGGCCAGGATGGTGTTCTCGAAGGTAGGGGCATCCTTGCAGTCGATGATAGCCTGGATGTTGGCCTTCTGCTCTTCGATACCGGCCTTGAAGGCGGGCACGTACTGGTCCATGGTGATCTTGGAGAAGGGAGCCGTACCGTAAGGGGTATCCCACTCCTGAAGGAAAATGTTGTTGGAGTTGTTGTTACAGGCGCTTACAATCATAAGCAAAGCCAGGCTCGAAAGCCTGGCGATTTTAAAGGTTCGTTTCATTATTTGACTATAACTGAAATGGAGGGATCATCTACCAGGGAAATCTGGGCGGCGCCGTTGTACAGGGTAATGATACCCGTGATGGTAACCGGCTTCTTGGCCAGGATGTCGTCCGACAGCTTGGTGGCGGCGAACTTGGCGTAACCGCTGGTACGCACCTGCACGGAAGTCCCGCCCAGGTTGAAGTAGTGCGAGATATAGTTGGCGGCTGCGTACTTGATCATGATTTCCTTATACGAGAGGAAAGCGTCCTGGCCGAACTTGGCCGCCGTGTCGGCGTCCAGGTACTGGTTGGGCGTGCCGAGGATAGAGCCGTAGCGGGTAGCGCCGCTGCCGACTTCGGCCGTATCCCATACGCCGCTTTCCAGATAGGCGATGTAACCGGCCTTGGTGCAGGCCCAGGTATCCACACCCCAGGTGCCCTTGTCAGAGAGGAACACACGGTTCTCCGGGTTGCCGCTCTTGTGGGCCATGTTGGTGTTCGGGTAGAAGAGGGCGAAGATCTGGTCTCCATAGACGAGACCTTCCAGGGTCACCATCTTGCCCCATATCTTGTCGGAGGCTCCGGCGCTGATGGCCGTCTTCAGCGCAGCTTCGGTCAGGGTGACGGGCTTGTAAACCTCGTCCTGGAAGCCGCGGAAGATGTGGGCGTCAATGACGGCCTGCAGGTTCATGTAGGAAGTCTCGTACTCGTTCGTGGCGGTCTGATCGGCCCCCATGCCCAGCTGGAGCATGCCGTTGTAGGCGCCCAGCGTGAGACCTTCGCACTTGACATACACCCAGGTGCCCACGGGGTACTCGTTGTACAGGGAGCCCTTGCCCAGCTTGAGGGTGATGGCGGCGCCGTCCGCGGAGGACTTGCCGTCCTGGATATACATTTCGTTGTAGATATTGCCGCTCTTGTCGGAGGAGATCACCTTACCCTTGATCCAGATGTTCTGGTCGATGGTGACGGCGATGCCATTGTAGTTGGCCTTGAGGTCGGCGATGGAGGTGATGGACTCCAGGCCTTCCTGCTCCTTGAGCTGATCCTCGGTATAAGGCAGCCTGTAGGCGGCGTCCGGCTGGTTGATGGTGAACACCGGATCCCATTCTTCTTTCAGACTCCGGCAGGAGACAAGCGCCGCGAGGGCGGCAACAGCAATCAAATACTTTTTCATGGCTCTTAGAATCTGAAGTAAATGTTAAGCATATAGTTGGTACCGGACATGTAGAAGTACTTGGAGTCGAAGCGGTAGTAGCGGCTCTTGGAGGCGGTGTTGTCCACCATACGGGTCTGCTCGTAACCGCCGGTCTTCACGTCCTTGTTGTTCAGGATGTTCTTCACATTGAGGGAGAAACCGATCTGGTACTTGCGCTGGATGTACCAGCTCTTGCCCACGGACAGGTTCACCAGCCAGGCAGGTTTGAACATCTCCTGGGTGGTCATGTACCTGACTTCCTCGTCGGTGATGGTGTTGTCCAGACCGGCGACGGCGTAGTCCGTACGGTACAGCGGGTTCATGTCCAGGTAGGCGCGGCCGAAGTACTCGACATCGGCGTCGATGAACCAGTAGTTGTAGTTATAGGCCAGGCCGAGGCTGGCGGCCGTCTGCGGCGTGGAAGGCACGTAGTGCTTCTGCGTCACGGTGCCGTCGGAGAGCTGCGTCTTGGTCCAGTAGGGAACCCAGACGTTTTCCATCACGGTCTCGGCGCTGTTGTCCACGGTCTGGGTCATCTTCGGGGTGGAAGTATAGACATACTCACCCAGGGCGAGGACACCCTGCAGGGACACGTTCGGGATGATGTAGGTAGGAACCTTGAAGCCCAGCTCCATACCCATGTGGCGCTCGTTGATGCCGCTGATGGCGAAGTTGGAGAAGGCGTTCTGGAGGTCGTCGAAGGCGCTCATCACCTTGCTCTGGTCCCACATCTTGGTCCAGTAGGCGGTGGCGCGCACGTTGATGCCGTTACCGCTGAACTGCCAGTTGACGTCGGAGGAGAAGGTCTTGGACGTGGTCAGGTCCTGCACCATGGAGTTGCGGGTGCGGGGGCTCAGGAACACGTTGTTGAACTTGGGAGCCTCGTTGAAGTAACCCACATTGGCATACAGGCGCATGTTACCGCCGATGACATAGTTCAGGTTGAGCTTGCCGGCATAGGTAACGAAGCCGGCCACCTTGGACTTGCCGTAGGAAGTGGTCACGGAGCCGTCGGGCTCATAGCTGGGCTCGATGGTCTCGCCGGTGAGCGGGTCGATCATCTTGTTGCCGTTGGGAGCCAGGCCCGGGAAGAGGCCCTTGCGCACCAGGCCTTCACGCCAGAAGCGTTCGTAGCCGATGCGGCCGGCCAGCGTAGCGCTGAACGGACCGGTCACGAACTTGCCGCTGAGCCAGGCCTCGCCGCGGCGCACCTGGGCGTAGTAGTCGTAACCGTATTTGTCACCCACGTGCAGCACCTGGGCGGCGCCGTTGATGAGGTAATAGTTCAGGTCGTTCTGGGTCTTGTACGGGGAGGTGGCGAAGTCGCGCTCGGCGAAGTTGTCCACATCCACGAAGTACTCGCCGCCCAGCAGGTCGGCCAGGACCTTGTAGTATTCGGTACGGTTCACGCGGGCGTTGAGGCCGCCGTTCAGGGTGAGCCAGTCGGTGGGACGGGCCTTGAAGCTGAAGGCGAAGTTCAGGTCCCGCTGGTCCACGCGGCGCTCTTCCTGCACGTACTTGGAGCGGCCGTTCTCCTGCACACGGTTCACGTTATACAGGCGGTCCCAGTCCACGTGCGTGAGGTTGGAGTACATGTCAGAGTAACGCCAGACGTTGAGGGCGCTCATGTACTTGTCCGGGTTGTTGCGGTTGAGGTCTTCCACATACTCGCCGTCGATGGTGCCGTAGTAGTAGCTGGGCAGGTTGCGGTAGTAGTCCGGACGGGGATCCTGGGCGTCGTACCAATCCAGGGCAGTGTAGCCGTTCTTGCCGAAACGGTACAGCAGGGTGGCGCTGCCCTCGAACACGTCGGAAGGGGTGAAGTCCCACTTCAGGATGGCGATGGGCTCGTGCGTCTTGCGCACGCGGGCGTTGCGCACGTGGCCGTTCTGGTAACCCCAGTTGCTGTTGTACATGTTGTCGCCCATGAGGTCGTACACTTCCTGCGTGGAGGAGTTCTGGGCGCCGCGCTCGCCGGGCGTGCCGAAGAACACGAAGTGCAGGGTATTCTCGTCGTTGAGGACCTTGTCGGCCGCCAGATAATAGGCGAAGGAACGGTAATAGACACCCTTGATCCAGTCGTTACCGCCCAGGCGGGCGCTCACGTTGGCGGCGAAGGCCCAGCCGTTGTCCTGCATGCCGGTGGCGTAGGAAGCCATCAGGCGCAGGCGGTACAGGGTGCTGTTGGTGAGCACGCTGGCGCGGAGGCCCTTGCGCATCTCGCCGGCCGTACCCAGGATGTTGGTGAGACCGTTGTAACCGCCGAAGCCGTAGTCGCTCACCTCGGAGCCGTCCACGCTCTCCTTGGCACGGGTGGCCTCATTCAGGCCGCTCCACAGGGAGAAGGGGCTGTAACCGGTGATGGCGTCGTTCAGCTTCACGCCGGCCAGGAGCACGTCCTGGCTCTCAGAGCTGTAACCGCGGGCGCGGAAACGCACGGAGGAGAAGTTGTAGCCGGCGATGCTGTTGAACACATCGTTGCTGCCGAACAGGATGGTGGGGTTGTCGCTGTAGCCGCTGTCGTCCAGGTCGAAGGCCGCGAAGGAGTCGTCGTCCACCTCGGCCACCTGCGATACGGCGGTGACGGAGAGGTTGAACATGTTCTTCACATAGCCGTCGTTCACCGTCACCTGCACCTGGCTGTCCAGGAAATCAGGCGCCGTGATGAGCAGGGTGTACATGCCGTCCGGAAGGCCCTCCACCAGGAAGGTGCCGTCCTGGGCCGATGTAGCCGTGGCGATCTGCGCAGCCCCCTGCATGAGCACGAGGCGGGCGTTCTCCACCGGCTGGCGGCCGTTACGGTTGACCACCGTACCCTTCACGCCACCGGTGGGCGCCTGTGCGAACAGGGCCACGGAGCCGAGAAGGGCGGCAAATGCCAGAATAATACGTTTAGTCATATGTTGTGCTATTTTTTGATAACGATGTAGGTAGGATAGTGGTCCGAGAAGCCGCCCACGAACGCGCCGTTGGAGAAGGTGCGGAACGGGGTACCCTTGTACTGGCCGGTCTGGTTGGTCATGTACGGCTTGTTGAACACGCGGCCATAGAACTTACCCTTCACGATGGGTTGGATCTGGAAAGTACCCTTGGGCGCATGGGCCAGGGCGTTGTTCACCAGGACGATATCGTAGATATTTCCCTCTCCCCGGTAGTACAGGGAGCTGTAACCGGCCTTGAGCATGCTCAGGAAGGGATCGAAGAAGTCTTCGTCGGTGACCTCGGCGATGGTTTCCTTACCGCGGAGGAATTCCGTCATGGAGATGTCGGTGGGGTTGTCGTTCATGTCGCCCATCACCACGATCTTGATGCCGGGGAACTCCTTCTGGAGCTCCATGGCACGCTGATAGATGATCTCGGCCCCGCGCGGGCGCAGGTCGGCCCCCTTTCCGCCCAGACGGGAGGGAAGGTGCGTCACGAAGAAGGCGAACATCTCGCCGTCGATGGTGCCGCGGGCCATCAGCACGTCGCGGGTGCGGAAGGCGTCCATCTCCTCCTGGCTCCACTCGCTCCAGTCGATGCGCGAAGGGGTGAAGGTGAAGGGAATGCTCTCGCTGGCGATGAGCTGGAATACTTCGGGCCGATAGAGAAGCCCCACATCCACGCCGCGGCGGTCGGGACCGTCGTAGTGGACAATCTGGTAGTTGGCCTTGGCGATGGCGGGCTCGCTCACCAGGTCTTCCAGGACGTGGCGGTTTTCAATTTCAGAAACACCCAGGACGGCATGCCAGGCCTTGTTGTCCTTGGCCATGTCGGCGATGACGCGGGCCATGTTCTGCTGTTTCTTGGCATACTTGGCATCGGTCCACTCGTTGGCGCCGTCGGGAAGGTATTCGTAGTCGTTCTTACCTTCGTCATGGTAGGTGTCGAACAGGTTCTCCAGGTTGTAGAAGCCCACCACATAGGACTTCCCTTTCCCGGACTGTGCACCGGCGTTCCATCCCCCGAGGAGAAGGAGCGAGGCAAGGGCGATATATACGAGTTTTTTCATATCACGTCTGTTAAGTGTTCGTTAATTCCAGAATTGCGCGTTGGGCGAAGCCGCTTCCAGCTGCTTGGACAGGGTCTCGTTCCGCTTCTCCAGGTTGGGGAAGAAGTCGATGCCCGTCCGGGCCTCCAGCTCGTCGATGGTGACGCGGTAATCCAGGCAGTTACCGTTGGAGATACCGGTGTCGTGCGGCAGGATGAAGCCGGCCATCATATACCCCTGCGTGTCCTTGGCGTAGGCCGATGACCCCTTGTACAGCAACGCCTTGAAGTAGTGCGTGGGAATCCGCACGGCGAAGCCGCTGGAGGAGCCGCTCACGCGGGAGGAGCTCTCCCAGAGGGCGCCCGTCACGACGTAGAGGGTATCGGCCGATGACGCATAGTTGCGGACTTTCCCTTCGAGGCGGGCCCAGATGCCTGCGTTGAAGTCGTAGTCCTGCGGCGTCATGTTGGTGGGCACGAAGGTGGACTCGTTGGCCTCGTAGGAGGCAAGTCTGTCGGCAGAAGGAAGCTGATGGCCTCTGGTCCAGCCGCCACCGTAGGAGCCGCCGATCAGGTTGGGCTGCAGGTTGTGCGGAAGGATGGCGTCCCAGCCCCAGGCGTTGGTACGGGCAGTACCGCTGCCCTTCAGGCTGTTGTTCAGCGGGTATGCGACCCAGAGGGACATGTGGGCTTTGTAATCCCAGTAGCAGCTGAAGTTGCGGACGCCGCTCTTGGCCTTGCTCACGTACTTGCCGCCCTTCATGTCATGTACCAGCACTTCCCTGCCGTCGTCAGCCTTACAGGCGGGCAGTTCCAGCCAGTCCATGGAAGCTACGTCATAGCCGTAGTTCCCTACCACGCTATCGGCCTTGCCGGCCTGGGTGAGGGCGGCGCGGGCGGGGGTGCCGCTCGCGGGGGTCATCACCACGGTGGCGCTGCGGGAGGTCTTCTCGGCGTTGGCACTATACTTCAGGACCGCGTTGTTCATGCTGCCGCTGCCACTGGCCGGAGTCACGGCCAGCCAGGGATCTACCCCGGCGGGGAACTCGACCGACAGCGTCCACGCGCCACTGGCCGTCACCGCAAAGAAACTGCTGCCGGCATCGGCCGACACATAGTCGCTCCGCAGCTGGATGGACACCTCGTCCCCCTTCTGGCAGCCCGCAAGGACTACCAGAAGAGCGAGGGTGATAACGGTCAGTTTTCTGAACATAAACTGATCATTTTATTCTGCAACGATACCAAACAGCGCAGCGCGCGTATTGGAACCGGAAGTCTCTACGGTAAGAGACGTTGCGCCCGACGGGATGGTA
>JAEEGK010010359.1_pt1 | contig 21526 bp, 20 predicted proteins | sample 8958771 | NCBI WGS metagenome assembly JAEEGK01 (sample SAMN16246547, study PRJNA631951) | gut metagenome | biome: gut microbiome; feature: rumen; material: SC-attached | host: Bos | place: Iran: Karaj | collected 2018-10 | reverse complement strand
GAGCCGACTTCGACGTTACGTCGAAGCCGAAGCAATTCATGGCTACCAGCCCCTTCGTCTACTACATCAGCGAAGTCCAGAGCGGCACCATCCTATTCATAGGCCAGTTCTGCGGCGACTAAAAATTAACATCAGTCAATTATAATTTAGGAGGAGTTCGGCTATGGGTAAGACGATAGTTTTCATTTTGCTGGCGACGGTGCTAGCGGGATGTTATAGTTCGAAAGAAATACAGGTGCCTCATCACGTTATGAGTGACGCTGCAGATGCTTCTGTTGAATCCTTGTTTTGCGGATCGCTACGGTGGGATTTGGTGAAAAACGCGGAAAAGCAAACTCGATATGAGAGCAAGGAGCAGATTCAAAAGGAAGATCGCAAAACATTTCTTACAGGCTCCTTCTACGTTGGGGATGGGGAATACCTGTTAACCGTCACTCCTCTCCCCCTTTCTGGCACTTCCAGCTCTGGACTGGGGATTTATAGGCATGCTGATGGTCATTATTATTTGATTGCTTCAGCGATGACTCCTTTTCCTCCAAGTGAAATATCCATGAAGATGGACTATTCTTTAAAACGGGTTCTGTTTGTGGATAAAGTTATAGGGACTTTTGGATATTTGCCATTTGAATCGTTAAAGTAATGAATAATGAGGTAACTGGAAAAGGATAATTTGGGAAGTGGGGTAGAGAAGATAAACTGAAAATATGAACCATAAAGAATAAAACACGATGAGAAAGACAATGGCCAGCCTATTGATGCTGCTCACATCAGTAGCAATGACGGCACAGGAGAGAAATTGGACACTGACGCCGAAGGCAGGCATGACGGTGGCGACGCTGGCAGGTGAGGATGCTGAGTACTGCTCCAATGCTATCGGATGGACGGTGGGCGTAGACCTGGGGCGGAGGCTGTCGGAACGGGTGGAGCTGACTGTAGGCGTAGGCTTCACGAAGAACCAGGTGAGCGACGACATCGTTCCCAGTGTGCTGCCACTCAAAGTGTATGACGAGGGACGCATGTCGTTCAGCTATATTGATGTGCCTATCGGCATCAGCGTCAAGCTCTGGAAAGGCCTTTCTGCTTCTGCAGGCGTACAGCCCAGCTTGATGACAGCAGGCAATGAGCGTTATTTCTATGACGAGTACACTTGCAGCACCGAGGACTACATGAAATACATTATGAATCCTCTGATCCAATATGAGAACCCTAGCACGGCAAAGTACACAGAGTTTGTCAAGCGAGACAGCGAGGATGACGGCATCCGTCACATGAGCAACAAGCTGAACGTGAGTGCCAGCATCGGCCTGCAGTACGAGTACAAGCGTGTGACGCTGGGTGCACGCTACCACTTCGGCCTGACCAACGTGATGGATACCGACAAACTGCCGATGTACAGCCACTATCCTGACCAGAGCGAGTTCGGCGGTCGCCACAAGGACAAGATGCGCTACCTGTCGCTGACGCTGGGCTATCGCCTGCCCCTCTGAAGCTGACTAGCGTTCGGAAAGACAGTCTCTAAGCAGTAGAAACCGCGCTAAGAGTCTATGCTAGATGGGGCAAAAGGGGAAGTAATTCCCCCTTGTCAGTCCACTGGCGTGTATTGTCTGGTCTGGGTGAAACGATGGCCGGAGGTGTTGCTCCTTGCGTCCTTGGGTGTCATGTTCTTCATCCTTTTCTTGTCGTAGACCACCTTGCCATTCTTCCAGCTCTTCACGATGAGCCACTCCATGGGCACCATCATGTCGCCCGTGCCCTCGAGGACGACGATGTTGAACTCCTCCTGTTCGGGGATGCAGTGAAGATAGATGTGGTAGAAGCCCATGACCCTTTTGAAGTCGAGATTCTCGAAAAGTTCGTTCAACGTCCTCAGTCCGTAGTAGGTGTGAGGTTTGAAATGAAAGTAGATGCCCTGATTGTCCTCTAAAAACGCCCAAGTCGTCTCTGTCAGTTGGTTCAGCACCGAGTCGGCCAGCGCCTTGGAGTGTATGGTGTAGACAGTCCCCCAGGTCTCACTCTCCGGCTGCAGGGGCTCGAGCGTGTTTTCGCGCAGGACGAAGTCATCGCTGTCATTCCATTTCACCTGCTCAAAAGTGTAGGTGGTGTCGCGGTAGACATAGAACTGGCGGCAGTCGATGCCCTTCTGCTTGAGGATGGGCTGGAGCAAGGCCGTGTATGCCGCTTTGTTGAAGGGCACCAGCTCCTTCATCTGCTTGTATACGCTGTCGGGCGTGTACTCATAGTGGAAATATCCGAACCCCTTTGGCCTCCATGGGCTTCCGTCATTGTTCTCCAAAGGGTCGTAGTGGAAGGTGATGATTTCGGGCGCGCCGAAATACTGCACATCCCTTTCTCGCTGCCACGTTCTGAGTGTGTCGCCGCCCTGGTATTCTCCCAAAGCGATGGTATAGCGAATGCTGTCCACTCCACCCCGGTGGTATTCCCACGTGTAGCTCTCTGCGGCATCGTCGGTGAGTGCCTTGCAGGTGTTACGAACCACATGGAATATGCTGCCCGCGTCTTCGACCCTATCCTTTCGGATGCTGTCTATCTTAAGGCTCTGGGCATCCCTTTTCGGGTCGCCCGTGGGCGTCGTGGGCTTGAAGTCATTCAGCTGCTGGCAGCTGATGAAGACACTTTTGTGGAGCTTTCCATCGTAGTAGTAGGTGACTTCTCCGTTTCCTCCCAGTGCCGCCACCTTGCTCACGAGGCTGTCAATCTTCGGATTGCCTTGCAGGCGCTGCTGTAGTGTCCCCTGGGCCAATGAGCTGAGGGATAGAAACGTGGCACAAAGTGCGATTGTAATTCTTTTCATATCTTGTTTATCTTTTAAATCTCAAATCTCAAACCTCAATTCTCAAACCTCAAATCTCAAACCTCAAATCTCAAATCTAATAAGTGTCATCGCTGATGGCAATTTCCACTTGCCGGGTCATGCGTTCGCCCCGTTGGCGTATTTCCTTTGTCATCTCTTGGTAGTCAGTCAGGATACTGCCGTTCATCTGGGCCATCACCTTCATGATAAAGCGTCGCTCCTCTTCTTCAAAGGCTTTTTCCGCAAGGGCGTATTCATCCATGAGGTCCGGCTCTGATGTTGGCGCAGCCGCTCCCTGCCCACCCGCTTGATCTTGTTCGCTTGTTGCCGAATGGGACGCAAGAAGTGGAGCGTTATGAGGTGATGTCCGCCTCTTTGCCATATAGTGCCTGGGCGGTTTAGATATTTGTAGTATCTCCTTCACTATGTTCACCGTGTCGGCCGCTTTCTGAACATCTGAATGTTCATCCGCTCTCAGGGTGTCGGATTGCACTACCTCAGGTGTCGGCTCCACTTTCGCCACGATTGCAGTCTCTTGCTTTGGCCACATCATTGCACCTATACCTATTATTATAAGTAGGCAGGCCGCTGCAGCCACCCAGTGCCAACGTCTGCGACTAGCAGGCCTCACCTCTATCTGCCGCATCACGCTATCGCAGAAATCTGCCGACGGCTGGGGTTTCAGCCTTCGTTCTTCTCTTCGACGCAAGGCTTCGCGTAAATCCGTATCTTTAAATCTCTCTTTCATTTCTCAAATCATTATAGAGTTTCTTACGTATCCGATGGAGCCTCGTGGCCAGTGCATTTGGCTCAGCATCCATGATATAGGCGATGTCCCGCAGCGAGCGGTCATCATAGTAGTAGAGGTGGAGCAGCATCTGCTCGTCGGATGGCAGCGTGTCGATGGCAGTCTCCAGCTGTTGTATGCGCTCTTCGTTACCTGTGCTGAGGTCATCGTCGTCGATGGTATCGGTCAGCTGCACGTCGTCGATGCTCAGCCATTGCTGTCGCTGTCGCTTCAGGTGGTTCAGCGCGGCATGATAGGCAATGCGCAGCACCCATGTAAGCCACGACGAACGTCCATCGAACTGACTGAGCGAGCGGAAGGCACGGACGAAAGCATCCTGAGCCAACTCCTCTGCGTCGCCAGCATCGCTGACCATGCGGCTCACGAAGTCGAGTACCTGTCCTGAGTAGGTCCTGACGAAGTAAGCATACTCGTCGCTTCTGCCTTCGAGTATCCGTCTGATGCACTGCTTCTCTTCCGTGTCGTTCGTCTTGTTCATTCTACTATAATAGACAGCCCACCCGCGAAAATATTACACGGATGGGCGTTAAAGAATGTTATTCCTATTGTTTCAGTTCTCAATTCGCTCGACGATAAAATCGCAGGCGACCTTAGTTGGGGTCGCCTGCTTTAAATATATGACAAATGTCTGACTCTGGTACTAGAAGTCCATGTGGTCGAGGGCATCGCTGAAGTCGCGAGGCTCACGGTTGGCCGACGGATCGCGGTATTCGTCGTCCTCACGCTGACGGCGCTCAGGACGGGACTGACGGCGATCACCACGGTCGCCACGATCCTGACGGGGCTGACGACGGTCGCCACGGTCACCACGATCGCCGCGCTCTGAACGCTCACCACGCTCTGGACGGTCACCACGCTCCGGACGCTCACGACGAGGAGGACGCTCGACATAGCCCTCGGGCTTGGGGATGAGCACACGGTGCGACAGCTTGTACTTACCTGTCTTCTGGTCGATCTCGAGCAGCTTGACGGTAATCTTGTCACCCTCCTTGATGCCAGCCTCCTCGACGGTCTCGAGGCGCTTCCAGTCGATCTCGGAGATATGGAGCAGTCCATCCTTGCCGGGCATAATCTCGACGAAGCATCCATAAGGCATGATGCTGCGGACGGTGCCTTCGTAGACCTCGCCGACCTCGGGCACAGCCACGATAGCGCGGATCTTGCGGATGGCAGCATCGATGCAGTCCCTGTTGGGTCCGCTGACCTGCACATGACCGACGCCGTCGGCCTCGTCGATGGTGATGACGGTGCTGGTGTCTTCCTGCATCTGCTGGATAATCTTGCCACCAGGGCCGATGACGGCACCGATGAACTCCTTCGGAATATCGAAGGCCTCGATGCGGGGCACGTGGGGCTTGAGCTCAGGACGGGGCTCGGCGATGGTGTCGGTGAGGCACTTCAGGATGTGCTCACGACCGGCCTTGGCCTGCATGAGAGCCTTCTCGAGGATGTCGAACGACAGACCGTCGCACTTGATATCCATCTGCGTAGCAGTCAGACCGTCGCGTGTGCCAGTGGTCTTGAAGTCCATGTCACCCAGGTGATCCTCGTCACCAAGGATGTCGCTCAGCACAGCGTACTTGTCTTCACCGGGATTCTTGATGAGTCCCATAGCGATACCGCTGACGGGCTTCTTCATGGGTACACCGGCATCCATCAGAGCCAGCGTACCAGCGCAGACGGTAGCCATCGACGACGAGCCGTTCGACTCGAGGATCTGGCTCACCAGACGTACCGTGTAGGGGAAGTCCTCGGGAATCTGTCCCTTCAGACCGCGCCAAGCCAGATGTCCGTGACCAATCTCACGACGGCCTACGCCGCGCTGTGCCTTGGCCTCGCCCGTGCAGAATGGAGGGAAGTTATAGTGCAGGAGGAAGCGCATGTAGCTCTTGTCGAGCACATCGTCGACCATCTTCTCGTCGAGCTTCGTGCCCAGCGTGCAGGTCGACAGCGACTGTGTCTCGCCACGGGTGAAGATAGAACTTCCGTGAGGCATGGGCAGCGGGCTGACCTCGCACCAGATGGGACGGATATCGGTGGTCTTACGGCCATCGAGACGGATGCCCTCGTCGAGGATGCAGCGGCGCATGGCATCGCGCTCTACGTCGTGGTAGTAGCGGTCCATCATGGCCTCGTACTCGTCCTTGGAAATCTCGGAGTCGGCAGTGATCTCAGGATGCTCAGCGAAGAACTTCTCCTTGAAGTCAGCAAGGATCTTCTCGAAGGCCTCAGCGCGCTCCTGCTTCTCCAGGGCCTGCTTGGTCACGTCGTAGGCGGGCTGGTAGCACTCCTTGTTCATCTGCTCGCGCAGCTGCTCGTCGTTGACCTCGTGGTTGTACTCGCGCTTAACGTCCTTGCCCAGCTCCTTCGAGAGCTCGGCCTGCAGCTCGCACATGGGCTTGATGGCCTCCATAGCAGCTTTCAAGGCACCCAGCAAGTCCTGCTCGGACACTTCCTTCATCTCGCCTTCGACCATCATGATGTTCTCGGCAGAGGCACCGACCATGATGTCCATGTCGGCATGCTTCATCTGCTCGAAGGTGGGATCGATGACATATTCGCCATTCACGCGGGCCACACGGACCTCGCTGATGGGGCACTCAAAGGGGATATCTGAACATGCCAGGGCGGCAGAGGCGGCAAAGCCAGCCAGCGCATCGGGCTGGTCGACACCGTCGGCCGAGAGAAGCATGACATTGACAAACACTTCGGCATGATAGTTGCCGGGGAAGAGGGGACGAAGGACGCGGTCCACCAGTCGCGACGTGAGAATCTCTGAGTCAGAGGCTTTGCCTTCACGCTTGGTAAAGCCGCCAGGGAAGCGACCTGCAGCACTGTACTGCTCACGATAGTCAACTTGCAAAGGCATGAAGTCTGTTCCGGGAACGGCATCCTTTGCGGCACAAACAGTGGCTAGGAGCACGGTGTTGTTCATACGGAGAACAACGCTACCGTCGGCCTGTTTTGCCACTTTCCCGGTTTCAATGGTGATGGTCCTTCCATCAGCCAGTTGAAGGGTCTTTGTAATTACGTTCATCTTTGATAAAAAAAACATCTAAAAATAAATAAAAGTGCGCATCTAGCGCAAAACGTCGTGCAAAGGTACTCATTATTATATTAATAAAAGAATAAAGCGGAAAGTTTTTTGTTTTTTTTGGTTTTTATTCGTACCTTTGCACTCAAAATACGAATGACATGAAAAAAATTGCATACACAATCATTGTCTTGCTGGCCATGACGGCCTGCAGCAAGCAGAAGACTTTCACCGTGGAGGGCACCATCGAAGGGGCAAAGGACTCTACTGTATATTTCTACAACCGCTCAATGACGGGCATCGTGCTGCTCGACTCAGCAAAGATTGGCGACGACGGAACGTTCAGTTTCCAGCAGGCGGCTCCCGTGGGTCCCGACCTGTATGTGCTTCGCATCAACAACCAGATCGTTAACCTGGCCATCGACTCGACCGAGACCGTCACTATCAAGGCTTCGATGCCCGGCATGACGCAGAACTACAGCGTGAGCGGTTCGGAGAATTGTGAGAAGATACGCCAGTTGTCACTGAAGCACAGCGAGCTGCAGCAACAGGTGTTCCAGGTGGAGCAGAACTCCTCGCTGATGGGCCCTGTGATGCTCGACTCGCTACAGCGCATGTTGCGCCGATACAAAGACGGCATCCTCGTCGACTATATCTTCCAGGAGCCACAGAGCTCGTATGCCTACTTTGCCTTGTCGCAAACGTTGAGTCATGTCTACTGGCCGGCCAGCTCGGTCTTCGTGATGGGCGACAGCATCGACAATCGTGCCTATCGGGCTGTGGCCACCTGCTGGAAGGAGTATTATCCCGAGTCGGAGCGCGCACAACAGCTTTATAATATGGTGGAGCGCGACATCAACAATGCCCGCATCGTATCGGCCCGACAGCAGCGGCTGCAGGAACAAGACGTCATCACTGTTTCCGACATTATCGACCTGAAACTGCCCGACCTGAACGGACATGTTCATACCTTGTCGGAGCTGCGCGGGAAAGTGGTGCTGCTCGACTTCCATCTTTTCTCCACATCAGAGTCGGGAGCCAGGATCCTGAAGCTGCGCGAGTTGTACGAACGATACCACGATCGCGGACTAGAGATCTACCAGGTGTCCATCGACCAGGACGAACATCTGTGGAAGCAGGCCGTTGAGGCGTTGCCTTGGATCTGCGTCTACGATCCTGAAGGCGAGTCCTGCGCCCGCTATAATGTGTCGGCGTTGCCCGAGTTCTTCATCATCGACCGCAACAATGCCCTGCAGAAGCGCTCATCGCAAATCGACGACCTGAATGCTGAGATTGAGCGACTGCTTTAGAGCAGGTCAGTGAGAAAGATTGTCAGGGGATTTTGCCGTTAGTCGTCAAGCAGGCGACGGGAGAAATAGCGAACAGGATACCAGGCCGAGAGGAAGCTGACCACGAGCACCGTGACAAAGACCACCACCACATCCCATGGGTGAACGCTGACAGGATAGGCATCGACGATGAACGATCCCTGCGACTGTCCCAGCGCAATGACCCCAAACTGCTGCTGAATCCAGCAGAGCAGTAGTCCGATGGCAATGCCGATGACTGCGCCGATGGCAGAGATAAGCCATCCTTCGAGCAGAAAAATCATTGATACCTGACGGTCGTCAGCTCCCAGCGAACGTAGCGTAGCCACATCGTCTTTCTTGTCAATGATAAGCATCGAGAGCGATCCGATGATGTTGAAGCAGGCCACAATGAGGATAAACACCAGGAAGATATATGCTATGAGCTTCTCAATCTTCATGATGCGGAAAGTGTCGTCCTGCTGCTCATAGCGGTCGAGCACATAGTATTTATCACCCGCAATCTTCTTGATTTGACTTTTCACTGCTTCGAAGTCACTGCCGGGTTTCAGTCTCAGCTCGAGTGAGGAAATCATGCCCTGCTGGTCGAAGACACGCCGTGCGAAGTCCACGGCTGTGAGGATATAGCCCTTGTCGTATTTCGACTGCATGACACTGAAAATGACTCCTGGCGAATACAGGGAGTCGACCACGAATCCCTCTTCAGGGGCATTCATGTCGAGCTGGCCTTCACGTCGAGGAGCATAGATATAGAGGGGCGAATCGAAACGATAGCCAAGTCCCAGCTGCTCAGCCAGACGTATGCCAGGGATGGCATAGAACATGCCGGCAGCTTTCAGTTCGAAGCGCCCGTCACCCTGTAGGATCTTGTTGATACGGGTCAGGCTGTCGAAGTTGCTCTGGACACCCTTCACGGTGACCATTGCCTGTCGGTCGTTGTAGACGGCAAGTGCTTGATCCTCGACACACTCTGTATGTACCTCTATCTGCGGCAGCGCCTTGATTTGAGTCAGCAGAGGGTCATCGGCAGGAGCCGTCTTTCCCTGTGTGGGCGTGATCTGCAGCTGTGGGTCAAAATTGGTGAAGAGCGATGCTACGAGGTCGCTGAAACCATTGAACACGCTGAGCGTCACCACCATCGCCATTGCAGCCACTGCCACGCCAAGCATGGAGATGCCGCTGATGATGTTGATGACGTTCGTCGACTTCTTCGAGATCAGGTACCGTCGTGCTACGTAGAAAGGGAAGTTCATTTCTTCAGCAGCTCGTCAATATGGTCGATATAGTCGAGAGAGTCGTCGATGAAGAAGCGCAGCTCGGGGATGATGCGCAGCTGATGGCGCACCCGCTGTCCCAGGTTATAACGTATCTGTGCGTTGTTCTTCTCGATGTTGCCAAGCAGCTCTTCGCCCTTCTCTGAAGGGAAGATGCTCAGGTAGGCGGTGCACACGCTAAGGTCGGGTGACACCCTGACCTGCGTCACACTCACCATCACTCCGTGCATGGAGCGTGTCTGCTCCTGGAAGATCTGGCTCAGCTCTTTCTGCAATAGTCGTGCAATCTTGTTTTGTCTTGTTCCTTGCATAAATAAGGTTTTTCGTCTAAGAAAGTATATCCAGGCAACGCTCGATGAAGATGCCACAGTTGTGGTCTTTCACGTCGCGGTTGCGGTCAATCATCTGGCTCACCACATCCATGGCTCGCCGAGTGGCATCAGGCAGTGCCAGGCCAGTGCCCAGCAGACTGCCGATGAGCACAGCAGAGAAGATGTCGCCTGTGCCGTGAAATTGTCCAGGAATCTCCTCATACTCATGTACGAAATAGCTGCGAGTATCAGCATCAAAGCCGCAGACAGCATTCCGTCCTTCGATGATGCAGCTGGTGATGATGGCTGAACGGGCACCCAGAAGCAGCAGACTGTCGAGCAGCCGCCGGGCCTCGTCGCGGCTGATTCCCCCACGTCGATAGGGTACACCCGACAAATAGCAGGCCTCGGTATAGTTGGGCTTAGCCAAATGGGCTACCCCAAGCATGCGGCGCATCAGCTCCACCTGTCGCTGGTCGATGCCGTTGTAAAGGCTGCCACCGTCGCCCATCACAGGGTCAACGAAGATCACGCAGCCCTGGCTCGCCTGCTCTCTGCAATATTCTTCCACTAGCACAGCCTGCTCACGGCTGAACATCAGTCCAGTGCTGATGGCATCAAAGTGAAAACCCAGATGCTGCCAGATGGGAAAGGTGCGACGCATATAGTCGGTGGTGTCCATCTGTGTAAACTCTCCGTAGTTCAGCGTGTTCGACACCAAGGCGGTAGGCATGCAGAAAGCAGGAATGCCCATATAGGAAAGCACAGGCAGCATGGCCGCCATGCCCACCTTGCCATAGCCGGCAATATCGTTAATCAGCAGGATCTGCTTCATGCCTCTTCAAAAGGTGCAGCATTGACGCACTTCAAATTCCTCTCCAGCTGACGCGTGGAACTGGCTCCTACGAGCACACTGGTGACACCACGCTGGGCCAGGATCCATGCCAAGGCCATCTCTGCCAATGTCTCGCCACGCTGTGCGGCTTCTTCATTCAGCTGACGCAGTCTGGCCAGTAGCTCTGGTGTGAGCATCGACTCCTTGAGGAACTTCCCCTTTGCCATGCGGCTCTCTTCAGGAATGCCGTTAAGATAGCGGTCGGTGAGCAGTCCCTGAGCCAGCGGCGAGAAACTGATGAAACCTACGCCATGCTCGGCACAGAAGTCGAGGATGCCATCTTCCTGCGGCTCACGATCAAGCAGGTTGAGCCGTCCCTGATAGATGAGCAGTGGCACGTCGTGCGCCTTCAGATAGTCATAGGCCGTCTGAGTTGCCTCTAACGGCCATCGTGAGATGCCCACATAAAGAGCCTTGCCCTGCCGCACCACGTCGACCAATGCCTGCAGTGTCTCCTCGAGCGGTGTCTCAGGATCGTAGCGATGGCTGTAGAACAGATCGACATAGTCCAAATGCATACGCTGCAGAGACTGATCAAGCGATGCCATGAGGTACTTCCTGGAACCCCAGTTGCCATAAGGACCGGGCCACATGTCGTAACCTGCCTTGGTCGAGATGAACAACTCGTCGCGATAAGGACGGAAGTCATCATCCATCAGGCGGCCCATCGTCTCCTCGGCTGACCCATAGGCAGGACCATAGTTGTTGGCCAGGTCAAAGTGCACCACGCCATGATCGAAGGCATAGCGGGTGATCTCTCTCGAGCGCTCGTAGGGATCAACGCTTCCGAAGTTATGCCAGAAACCCAGCGACACCTTTGGCAGCAGTACACCGCTGCGCCCGCATCGCTCAAACTTCATCCCATTGTCATAGCGGGATGCGTCGGCTAAGTATTTCTCCATGATCTTCCTACTTCTTCAGTAAGGATGCAACCCAAAGAATGAGTACTGCGCCTACGATGGCCGTTCCGAGCTGTCCTACAAGACCGCCCCATGAGATTCCCAGCACGCCGAACAGCCAGCCACCCAAGGCACCACCCAGCACACCGAGCAGAAGGTTCATCAGCAGGCCGAAACCGCCGCCTTTCATCAACTTGCCGGCGCAAAAGCCAGCCAGACATCCTAATACAATTGATAAAATAATACCCATAATCGTCGTTCTTTATAACGTTTAGGTTGCAAAGGTACGAATAAGAAAGCGAAAAACCAAAATAGAAAGATAAAAAATGTTTTTTTCCTTTGCTTTTCGCTCACTTATTCGTACCTTTGCACCGATTTTAATACGTATTGAGATGAAAATAGCATTAATCGGCTATGGCAAGATGGGTAAGATGATTGAGGAGATAGCCCGCAGCCGTGGCCATGAGATTGTCAGTATCATTGACATTGATAACCAGGAGGAGTTCGAAAGCCCGTCTTTCGCCACTGCCGATGTGGCCATCGAGTTCACCACTCCAACGGCAGCTTATGCCAATTATCTGAAATGTTGGGAGAAAGGAGTAAAGGTGGTCAGCGGCTCCACAGGATGGATGAAGGAGCACGGAGATGACGTACGTGATCAAATCAGCAAAGGAAAGACGCTATTCTGGGCGAGCAACTTCTCCATTGGCGTGGCAATATTCTCTGCCGTCAACCGCTATCTGGCCAAGATCATGAACCATTTTCCGCAGTACGATGTGGAGCTTGAGGAGACACACCACGTGCATAAGCTCGACCATCCCTCTGGCACTGCCATCACTCTGGGTGAAGAGATTGTGGCAGCGCTTGACCGCAAGGAGAACTGGGCAGAGGATACCACTGATCCTGCCCTGCTGCGCATCGACCACATCCGTCGTGGTGAAGTGCCTGGCATTCACACCATCCGCTATGACTCCGACGCTGACATGATCACCATCAGCCATGACGCCCATTCGCGTCGAGGCTTTGCTCTGGGTGCCGTACTGGCAGCAGAATATACCAATGACCATCAGGGTCTGCTTACCATCAGCGACATGATAAAATTCTAGACCATGGCAAAAGGAAAAGAAAAAAAACCGTTGAACATGAAGCGGCAGTGGGCGAAGTTCATCATCGTCCTCGTGCTTTATCTGCTGTTCCTCTACTGGGTGAAGTCCTGGCTCGGACTGATTGTCGTGCCTTTCATCTATGATGCTTATATCTCGAAGAAGATTAAGTGGCAGTGGTGGAAGGAGAGCGAGGGACCCATACGTTTCATCATGTCGTGGGTCGATGCCATCGTCTTCGCACTGGTGGCTGTGTATTTCATCAACCAGTTCTTCTTCCAGAACTATGTCATTCCCAGCAGTTCGCTGGAGAAATCGCTGCTCACGGGTGACTATCTTTTCGTGTCGAAGCTCAGCTACGGTCCGCGCATACCCCAGACTCCGCTGACCGTACCCCTCACGCAGCATACACTGCCCGTGGGAGGACTGAAGTCGTACATCGAATGGCCACACTGGGACTACCGCCGGGTAAAAGGCCTCGGAAATGTGGAACTCAACGACATCGTGGTGTTCAACTACCCTGCCGGAGACACCATCTGCTCTGAGCCTGCCTACCAGACATACTATTACGATATGTGCTATAACCTGGGGTACAGCCAGTATGAGCAGGCCTATGGCACCTTGCCTTCACAGGAGCTGCTCGATTCTGTGCCTGTGCTCGACCGTCTGGCTTTCTACAGTCAGGTTTATGCCACAGGTAAGCAGGCCATACAGAACAACTGGGCTCAGTATGGCGACATCGATACACGTCCTACCGACCGTCGCGAGAACTATGTGAAACGCTGCGTGGGACTGCCTGGCCAGACCCTGCAGATTAAAGACCGCATGATCTACCTCGACGGCAAGGCCAATAAAGAACCCGAACTTGTGCAGTTTGCCTACACCGTCACATTCAAAGAAGGCTCTTCCCTTACCGACGATTTCATGAAGGAGCATGGCATCACTAGCGAAGACTTGGGATTCCCCCGTGGTACCAACCGCGAGAACGGAGGACAAATTGTATTCAACCGTCGCTTTGTGGTGAAATATATGCCGCTCACCAAGCATGCCAAGGCAGCTCTTGAGCAGCGCAAGGACCTTGTGGAGAGTATTCAGACACCGCCACCACCAGAGGATGACTGGCGCAATGTCTATCCCAAGAACGGCAATATGCACTGGGATCGCGACAACTATGGCCCCATCTGGATTCCCAAGAAAGGTGCCAGCATCGACCTGACATTGGAGAACCTGCCTGTCTATGAGCGCTGCATACGTGCCTACGAAGGCAACAAACTGGAGGTGAAGAACGGAAAGATTTTCATCAACGACAAGGAAACGTCGAAATATACCTTCCAGCTCGACTACTACTGGATGATGGGTGATAATCGTCACAACTCAGCCGACTCACGCTACTGGGGCTTCGTGCCTGAGGACCATATCGTGGGCAAGCCCATCTTTATCTGGTGGAGCAGCGACCCTGACCGAGGGCTCTTCTCGGGAGGCATACGCTGGAGCCGGCTCTTCCGCATGGTCGACAACATTAAGTAGCACTGGCGCCACCTCAGGGTGGCAGCCAGGCTTACCATACACACTTCTAACCTAATGATGCGTAGAACAGCAAGATTCCTGCTGGCGTTTGCCGTAGCACTATTGTTGATGCTCTGCTTCAGGACATGGGCATTCACCATCTGCACCGTGGATGGCGAAGGTCTGGCGCCAATGTTGCAGAGTGGCGACCGTGTGCTGGTCAACCGCTGGATATACGGACTACGCATAGGAAAGCCACTAGGTTATGGGCGTATAGGGAAATGTCAGGTGCAGCGCGGCGATCTGGTCGCATTCTACCATCCGGAACAGCATGACAAGGTGTTCATCTGCCAATGCAAGGCCGTCCCCGGCGACACCATACTCCACGATGATAAGCTGCTCATCGTGCCAGGACGCATCACCTGTGCTGCTGCTGACCACTATTGGATGGAAAGCATCGGACAGCAGAACATGATTGATTCACATCTGCTAGGCTTCATCTCTGAGGAACTTATCATAGGCCGTGCCACCACAATCATCTATAGCCATAACACCCGCGAACCATTCTGGCGGGGGTGGGATAGCAGTAGATTCCTTATGCCATTATGACCACAGCATTACTCTCCACCACTTACTTCGGTCCTGTGCAGTGGTACCAGAAACTCTACCGCTACCAGCAAGTGCTCATAGAGCATCACGAAACCTTCGTCAAGCAGTCATATCGCAACCGTTGCCTGATTGCTACGGCCCAGGGAACACAGGCACTGACGGTTCCCGTAGTGCACGAAAACAACGATTCCATCGATAAAATCCGAATTAGTGACCATGGGAACTGGCGACACCTACATTGGCAAGCCATTACTTCAGCCTACGGCGATTCTCCCTTTTTGGAATACTATGAAGATGAACTGCGGCCTTTCTTCTTCGAGTGGCAATGGGAGTATCTCATCGATTTCAACGATGCCATTTGTAGGAAAATGTGCGATTTCATCGATATACATCCCCATTTTTCACCAACCCTTTACTTTTCAAAAAACGGCGATTTCATCGATTATCGCAGCGGCATTCATCCCAAGCATCCTGATGCTGATGCCGATTTCCAGCCCAAACCCTATTATCAGGTATTCAGCTCTCGAAACGGATTCCTGCCCAATCTCAGCATTCTCGACCTCGTGCTCAACATGGGGCCTGAAAGCATCTTTTTCCTGTAATGGATGTTGACCTATGTCAAAAACCATGCCGTTTTGAGTAAAAAAGAGCAACGTTATGCCCATTAGTTCGGGGAAAAGTACTACCTTTGCACCAGTAGTCGAGACGACTACGCGCATTATTCATTAGGTTAGTAGTTAATAGATTTTAAGGTAAAGATTATGTTATTAGATTTTCCTTCGTATACCCAAGTTTAAGGGCATTCAGGAAAAGGAAGTGCGGGGTGAGTGATTCATACCGCTCTTTTTTTGCGCTTTTTTTGTCTGAAAAACTAAAAACACCTTAAAATCGGACAAATAATGATATATTTTACTTAATAATGTGTGAGAAATGAATGTTTTTTGCGGAAATGTGCGTAAATTTGCAGCCAAATTGTTTAAACAAGGACGCATGAATAGAAACCTTACAAGGCTTTGTGCTCTTACAGTGGGTGCTCTGATGCTGACATCGTGCCTGGAAAGCGATGACGATACAACGGTGTATGGCGATGCCGCTATCACGAACTTCACGCTGGGCTCACTGAACAGATATGTACACACTAAATCATCGAAGACGGGTAACGACACGATCGTCAAGTCAACGGTGACAGGGTCAGCCTATAAGATGAACATCGACCACTTCGGACAGCATATCTACAACCAGACACCCCTGCCGGTAGGCACTGACCTTCGCCATGTGGTGTGCACCATCACGGCAAAGAATGGTGGTCTGATCGCCATACAGTCGATGACGAGCGACTCGCTGAGATGGTATACGGCGACTGACTCAATCGACTTCAGTCAGCCACGCACATTTCGCGTCTATTCCACTGACGGCTCTGCATGGCATGTCTATGTGGTAGAACTCAACATCAGCTCCACGAAGGACAGCGAACTGGACTGGGCGTTGATAAATACCAGTGCTGACTGGGCTGGTTGGGAAACAGACCGCCGCCTGGTGGCTCAAGGCGACACAGTGAGCCTCGTGGCTGCAGATGGCATTGTGGGAACCTCTACCTATGAGCGCTATATGTTCTCAGATGACGGCCTGTTGCTTCGCCAGCATGACGGAGTATGGGAGGAAGAGGAACTCGACGACAGCTCCAGCCTGCTGCCTCAGAAGGACAAGACGGTTTGCGTGAGTTGGCCTTATGCCACGGCTGCCAATGCCGACTATGTGCTGATGGCTGGCACCCCACGTCAGGACGATGTCAATGTGATGCGTGTCTGGCGTAAGATAAGCTTCAGCGACGGTAGTGGATACTGGACATACATGCCTTTCGACGCTGGCAACCTCTATCCTCTGCCTCGTCAGGAATGGCTGTCGATGGCATACTACAAAGGAGCTGTGCTTGCCGTAGGCTCCGACCTGATCATGCGCCAGTCGCGCGATCAAGGCATCACATGGAAGAAAAACAGCAACTATACATTGCCGACAGATATGCAAGGCACAGTGGTGTCGATGGCTGTCGACAACAGCGGACGTCTGTGGCTGGCTACGAACGAAGGCCAGCTGTGGAGAAGCCGCTGACCTTGGGGACGTAGAACGCATAAGAATGCATGAGACAAACGGCGAATAGTACAAGGATGAGACGGTGGGCGCTGGCAATAAGCCTGCTGCTGATTGTTGCATTGACGCCGTGGTCCACATGCCGGGCGCAGGATGACCCCGAATACCGTATGGAGATAGGTGGTGGTCTGGGACTGATGGCCTATCAGGGCGACTTCAACGGCAACCTGATGAAGGGCATGCAGCCGATGGCCGCCATAGTGGCTAAATATAAAATGAACCCGCGCATGGCATGGTCGGCGCAGATTGCCACAGGCAAGGTGAAAGGATCGTCGAAGGACGTGAAGACTTGGTACCCTGAGATTCATGACCAGCCGATAGACTTTTCGACGAGTCTGACAGACTTCTCCCTGCGCTATGAGTACAACTTCTGGCCCTTTGGCACGGGCAAGGAGTACCTGGGAGCTCGACGGCTGACACCGTTTATGGCCATGGGGGCCGGGCTGGCATTCTTTGACCATGTTGCCTTTCAGGTACCCATAGGGCTGGGCGTAAAATACAAATTGAAGGACCGCCTGAATCTTACAGCAGAGTGGATGATGCACTTCTCAGGCTCTGACAAGCTGGACGGGGTAAAGGACCCCTACGACATCAAGAGCTCGGGACTCTTCAAGAACACTGACTGCTATACCACACTGCAGGTTGCGCTGACCTATGATATATGGGCCAAATGCAAGACCTGTAATAACGACCGATAAATAGCGATTATAGAATAGTGAACTCTGATTGATGAACTGTGAACTATGGACTATGAACTAGATAAAAGCCGCATCCCGCAGCACATTGCCATCATCATGGACGGCAATGGGCGATGGGCCATGGAGCGGGGACTGGACCGCAGCTTCGGCCACAAGGCTGGCGTAGAGGCTGTGAAGCGTATCACCACCGAGTGTTCGAACCTGGGGGTGAAGTATCTCACGCTCTATACCTTCTCCACGGAGAACTGGAATCGGCCAGCCTACGAGATTGAAGCAATCATGGACCTGGTGCTGAACTTCTTTGAAATGGAACTCTTCACCAAGAACAACGTGCGATTCCGCATGGTTGGCGACTTCGGCCGCCTGTCAGATAGTGTCCAGAAGAAAATACGCTACATGGAAGACCTCACCGCCAAGAACGACGGACTGACGATGGTAGTGGCATTGAGCTATTCAAGCCGTTGGGAGATCACCGAGGCCGTGCGGCAGATTGTCACTGAGGTCAACGACATGCAGCTCCCCCAGAATATTCTCAAGAACCTGAAGACGGGAGGCATCCGGGCAGAGGACATCACCGAGGATTTCATCAGCCAGCACCTGCAGACAAATTTCATGCCCGATCCGGAACTGCTCATCCGTACGGGCGGTGAGCTGCGCATATCCAATTACCTGCTTTGGCAGATAGCCTACAGCGAGCTGTACTTCTGCGACACCTACTGGCCTGACTTCAGTGAGGACGACCTGCATCGCGCCATCGCCAGCTACCAGCGTCGTCAGCGCCGTTTCGGAAAGACGGAGGCGCAAGTCGAAGTGGAAGACGAACGATAAAGTTTCTCGAAGCTCCCTCTGAAGATGAGGAGTATAAACGAACAAAACAATGAAGAGACATCTGTCATACATATATACAGCTACCAAGCGTCCCCTTCTCGGCAGAGTTGTGGGGAGGCTCTTGCTTTTCTTCCTCCTCCTGTCCTTCGGTGAGGTGAAGGCCCAGAACATCATCTTGCGACCTGACATCTCCTATGCCGGCACTCCGCGGCAAGTAGAGATAGGAGGGTTGAGCGTGAAGGGCGTTACCGACTATGAAGAGACAGTACTGCTCAACATCTCTGGCCTGACGATAGGCCAAAAGATAGAGATGCCTGGCCAGGAGATCACAGAAGCCGTCAAGCGCTACTGGAAGCATGGCCTGTTCTCGAGGGTGAGCATCACCGCCGACTCCCTCGTCGACTCTAAAGTCTATCTCAGCATCAACCTTGCCCTCTGCCCCCGTATCAGCAGTATCAATTATGTGGGTGTGAAGAAAAGCGAGCGCGAAGACCTCGAGGCGAAGCTGGGTATGGCTAAGAGCATGAGCCTGACGAAGAACCTGGTAGACCGTGCAAAGATTTTGGCAAAGAAATACTTCGACGACAAAGGCTATAAAAACGCCGAGATTGAGATCACCCAGCACGATGATGTGACAGGCAAGAACCAGGTGGTGCTCGACGTGATCATTGACAAGAAGGACAAGATGAAGGTGCGCAATATCGTGCTCGACGGCAATGAAATGGTGAAGAGCGGTATCATCAAGGGCGGCATGTTCACCAAGGGCGCACTGGGCAAGATCCACGAAGCAGGCAAGCTGGGCAACTTCTTCAAAGCAAAAAAATACACCCCTGAGCGCTATGCTGAAGCCAAGAAGACCCTTATCGAGAAGTACAACGAGCTGGGCTACCGTGATGCCGCTGTGGTGGAGGACTCCGTCTGGAACGAGGACGACAAGCACGTCAACATCTACCTGAAGATTGAGGAAGGCGACAGGTACTATATCCGCAACATCACCTGGGTGGGCAACACTGTCGTACCCACTGAAGGACTGGAGCAGACGCTGGGCCTGGAGAAAGGTGACGTCTACAATCAGAAGCTCATCGACAAGCGACTGCTCAAGGATGAGGACGGTGTGCACGACTATTATTACAATCATGGATATGTGTTCTCACAGATTGATCCCGCCGAGGTGAATGTCGTCGGCGACAGCATCGACTTGGAGGTACGTATCATTGAGGGACCACAGGCACACCTGAGCAATGTGAAGATCTTCGGCAACGATCGCCTCTATGAGGAGGTGGTACGACGTGAACTGCGCACCAAGCCGGGCGACCTGTTCAACAAAGAGGCTCTGATGCGCTCCTATCGTGAGATTGCCTCTATGGGATACTTCGATGCCGAAACCATCAATCCCGACGTGAAGCCTGACCCGGAGAACGGCACCGTGGATATCAACTGGGAGCTGGAGCAGAAGTCCAACGACCAGCTGGAGCTGTCGCTGGGATGGGGACAGACAGGTATTATAGGACGTGTAGGTATCAAGTTCAACAACTTCTCGCTGCGCAACCTTCTGGGTAAGAACAAGCTGCATCGAGGCTTCCTGCCTGCCGGTGATGGTGAGCAGGTGGGACTGAGCTACCAGACCAACGGCCGCTATTACTCATCACTCTCAGCCAACTACGGTACCGGCTGGTTTGGTGGCAAGCGCCCCAATGCCCTGAACATCGGAGCATACTATTCGAAGCAGAGTGACGTGTCGTCCAACTATTACAACCAGTCCTACCTCAACTCGCTGCAGTATATGTACTCCGGATACGGATACTACAATAACTACGGCTATTACAACAACTACGAGAGCTTCCTCGACGACGACAAATATGTCAAGCTCTTCGGACTCTCGGTAGGGTGGGGAAAGCGACTGCGCTGGCCCGACGACTACTTCCAGCTGTCGGCAACGCTGGCCTATCAGCGCTACATGCTGAAGGACTGGCAGTATTTCCTAATCTCCAACGGAAACAGCAACAACCTGAACTTCTCGCTGGCACTGACGCGTACGTCGACTGACAACCCGCTCTTCCCACGTGAGGGATCAGAGTTCTCGCTCTCAGTGACACTCACGCCGCCTTGGTCGCTCTTCGACAACAAAGACTACGAGAACCTGGCAACGTGGCAGACGTATAACAACGACTACGACCGCTTCCAGGAGGAACAACGCGAGAAATACCGCTGGGTGGAATATCACAAGTGGAAGTTCAAGAGCCGCACCTATACCCCGCTCTCCAGCGGACAGAAGTGTTTCGTGCTGATGACACGTGTGGAAGTTGGACTGCTGGGCTCGTATAACAAATACAAGAAATCGCCCTTCGAGACGTTCTACGTTGGTGGCGACGGCATGAGTGGCTACTCCACCAGCTATGCCGAGGAAACCATCGGACTGCGTGGCTACGAGAACGGATCGATATCGCTGTCGGCCAATACCCTCAGCGGTGAGCGTACGCCGGGCCGCTACAGCAGCTACGATGCCTATGCCTACGACCGCTTCACACTCGAGCTGCGTTATCCTTTCATGCTGGGCAACACCACCATCTACGGACTCGGATTCCTCGAAGGAGGTAATGCATGGAGCAATACACGCGACTTCAATCCCTTCGACATGAAACGCTCGGCCGGCTTCGGTGTCCGCATCTACCTGCCTATGGTCGGACTGATGGGTATCGACTGGGCCTACGGTTTCGACAAGGTTTATCAGGGAAGTGCCACCGGCCGCAAGGGAGGAAGTCAGTTCCACTTCGTGCTGGGACAGGAGTTCTGAGGGTGATTTGAGATTTGAGAATTGAGGTTTGAGATTTGAGGTTTGAGAAATATCGGCTTGCCGATTGAGAATAATGAATTAGAATATAAAAGAAATGAAGATCATGAAGAAGTTGTTGATCAGCGCTGTGTGCGCTATTTGCTTCGCTGCGTCAGCATCGGCGCAGAAATTTGCATTAATTGACATGGACTACGTCTTCAAAAACATACCTGCCTACGAGCGGGCCAATGAGCAGCTCACGCAGGTGTCGAAGAAGTGGCAGGCAGAGGTCGACGCCCTCACCACTGAGGCACAGACCATGTACAAGAACTATCAGAATGAGGTGGTGTTCCTCTCGGCCGAACAGAAGAAAGCCCGTCAGGATGCCATCATGGAGAAGGAGAAGCAGGCTGCCGACCTCAAGCGCCAGTATTTTGGCCCTGACGGCGAGCTCTTCAAGAAACGCACTGCCCTGATGAACCCCATTCAGGAGGAAGTGT
>JAEEGK010010356.1_pt1 | contig 21528 bp, 19 predicted proteins | sample 8958771 | NCBI WGS metagenome assembly JAEEGK01 (sample SAMN16246547, study PRJNA631951) | gut metagenome | biome: gut microbiome; feature: rumen; material: SC-attached | host: Bos | place: Iran: Karaj | collected 2018-10 | reverse complement strand
CTCCATACCCTCAAGGTCTTCCTTAGTATAAACCGGACGAACCTCGATGTGCTCTGGGGTCTTCCAGTTCTCTACAATACCATTGTCCTTAATCCACTTGGCACCATCTTGAGCCTTGATGCCTGCATAGATATCAATATCTTTAAATTGTTTACGCATAATTCAAGTCTCCTATTCTTTAAATACCAAGTTTCTGATTATATTCTTTCAATGTCTCCAGAACGTTGCACTTCACGTGAACGAAGTTCTCGATGCCGGCAGCCTTCAGGTCTTCCATACAAGCAGGAGCACCAGCCACTACGAACATGGCACGACCATTCAGATACTTGAAGGCGGGGATGGCATACTCGGCATACTCATCGTCACTGGAGCAGATCACCACGATATCGGCCTTAGCCTCAAGGGCTGCATCGACACCTTCCTCCACAGTCTTGAAGCCGAGATTATCAATCACCTTATAGCCGGCACATGCCAGGAAATTACAAGAGAACTGTGCACGAGCCTGACGCATAGCTAGATTACCAATGGTGAGCATGAATGCCACAGGCACCTTCGTCTCCTCAGTATGGATACGCAGGTCCTCGAAGTCGGCAGCGAGGCGAGTCGAAGAGATCGCCTTGAAAGGATGCTCCTCTTCCTCAGCATGTCCGCAGCAGCAGCCACAAGCCTGAGCTTTTTTACCCTCGCTCTTCTCGGTGAAGTTCGGGAACTGGTTAGTACCCAGCAGGAACTCTTTGCGCTTGGCAGCATCACCGTGCCGCTTCACGTTCGTGGCATTGATATCATCCTGGATTGTTCCAGCCTTCACGGCAGCGAGGAAGCCTCCCTCCTCTTCTAACTTCAGGAAGATCTTCCATCCCTCCTGAGCCAGGGCATTTGTCAGGTGCTCAATATAGTAAGAGCCAGCACCCGGATCCACGATGGTTCCGAAATGGCTTTCCTCCTTCAACAGCAGCTGTTGGTTACGGGCAATACGTTCTGAGAAGTCAGTAGACTGCTCGTAAGGTGCATCGAACGGTGTCACCACCATCGAGTGGATGCCTCCAAGGGCAGCACTCATGGCCTCCGTCTGAGAGCGGAGCAGATTCACGTAACTATCGAAAAGCGTCTGGTTATAAGTCGACGTCGTAGCATTGACAATCATCTTACAAGCGCAGTCGCACTTAGGTTCATACTGCTTGACAATCTGAGCCCAAAGCAGACGAGCGGCGCGGAACTTAGCCAGTTCCATGAAGTAGTTCTCAGAGATACCCATGTTGAACTTGATACTTTTAGCAGCGAGATCCACGTCCACACCGGCATCCGTCAACTGCTGCAGGTACTCATTACCCCAAGCCAGGGCATAACCCAGTTCCTGTGCGATGTAGGCACCGGCATTGTTCAGTGCGTCACTGCTTACAGCGATACAGCGGAAGTTAGGATAGTCCTTCAACGCTTCAACGAGTTTCGGAGCCACTTCAAGAATAGGAGTCACATCCTTGCCCTTCATCACCATCTTGGCCATCGGGTCCCACTCGATACTGCCTACAATCTTCTCCTTATCATAGCCCTTCTTTTCGAAGAACTCCACGAGAATATCTGCCAGTTCCAGTGAGTGACGGGGACAGGTGGCGAAGTTAATCTCAATACAATCACAGTAGATAGTGTCGAGCAGAGCCTCCACGGTCTCCTTGCTCACCATCTTACCAGGCAGTTTGAAACCTAAGGAGTCGATACCCTTGTTCAGGATGTCAAGAGCCTTGGCATTAGCGACCTTAGGATCATCCACCACAATGTTCTGACGGACATACCATACATTCGAGTCCTTCTTGTTACCACGCACGAACGGGAACTCTCCGGGGAGAGCGTCGGGAGTCTTCATGTTCGCCAGGTCTTCCCGACGATAGAAGGGCTGCACATTAAAACCTTCATTTGTTCTCCATACCAAGCGTTTCTGAAAGTCGGCACCCTTGAGGTCAACCTGAATTTTGTCGAGCCATTCCTGGGTTGTCGGCGCAGTAAACTCGGTAAAGAGTTTCTCTTTGTTTGCCATAGATTATACGTTAATTATTATATAAAGTTGTTCTTAGTTTACACTTAACAGCCGACAAAGATACACAAAATTTATTCAAATGAGCCAAATGAACTGTGAAAGAAATAAAAAAACGGTTTTTATCCAAAAGAAAATGCACAAATTTGCTTGTAATGAGCAATTTTTGAGTACCTTTGCAGCGAATTTTAAGAAAAATGCGTTACGAGTGCAGTCTGCACTATTCTTGCACGCATCAGGTTTAAGAAGATTGATATAGTATTTAAGTATGGAATCTTTTCAATGGCTGAAAGAACTGTTTATGACCACTGACTCCGTGGCTCATATTGTATTGCTCTATGCAATTGTCATTGCCATCGGCGTTTATCTTGGCAAAATCAAGGTCTTCGGCATCTCACTCGGTGTCACCTTTGTGCTCTTTGTCGGCATCTTGGCAGGACATATCGGCTTTACCGCCCCCATCAGCATCCTGACTTTCGTGCAGGACTTCGGACTTATCCTCTTTGTGTTTATGATTGGTCTGCAGGTGGGACCCGGTTTCTTTGAGAGTTTCGGTACCACAGGTATCAAGCTTAACGGTCTGGCGGCCACGGGCATACTGCTGAACATTCTCGTGATGTTCGCATGCTACTACATCTTCTTCGATACGAGCAACTCCTCCAACCTTCCTATGATGGTAGGTACTCTCTACGGAGCTGTCACCAACACCCCCGGACTTGGTGCCGCCAACGAAGCACTCAACAACGTGTTCCCCCATGGTGGTGCCCCGCAGATAGCATCGGCTTATGCCTGTGCCTATCCCCTCGGCGTGCTCGGCATCATCGGCGCTACTATATTAATAAGGTATATATGCAAGGTGAAGTTGGAGAAGGAGGAAGAGCAGCTGAAGGCCATGGAGGAGACCAACACCAACAAGAAGCCCTATAAGATGCACCTTGAGGTAACTAACCAGTACCTTGAGGGCAAGACACTGCTTCAGGTACACGATTTCCTGAACCGCGACTTCGTAGTGTCTCGTCTTGTTCATGCCGGTGAGCTCTGCATCCCTAACCGCGACACAATCTTCCATGTAGGCGATCAGATGCTCATTGTCTGTGCCGAGGCTGACCAGGAGGCAATCATGGCTTTTATTGGTCCGAAACTCGACATCGACTTCGAGCAGCAGGACCAGCCGCTGGTATCCAAGCGTATCCTCATCACAAATCCGAAGATTAACGGTAAGACGCTGGCCTCCATGCACTTCTCGAGTGTCCATGGTGTGAACGTCACCCGTCTCACCCGTCACGGCATGGATCTTTTCGCCTCTGCAGGACTGCCCCTTCAGGTAGGTGATAAGATTATGGTAGTGGGACCTGAGGATGCCGTTGACCGTGTAGCCAACCAGATGGGTAACTCTACACGTCGTCTGAACGCGCCAAACATCGCCACCATCTTCGTGGGCATCTTCCTCGGACTGATTTTCGGATCCTTCCCCTTCGCCATCCCAGGCATGCCCGTACCCGTGAAACTCGGTCTGGCAGGTGGTCCTCTGATCATTGCCATCCTCATAGGACGCTACGGCTACAAGATACACCTCGTGACCTATACCACCACCTCGGCGAACATGATGCTACGTGAGATAGGACTCGTGCTCTTCCTTGCTTCCGTGGGTATTAAAGCGGGCGCAGGATTCTTCGAGACCGTCATCGAGGGAGACGGACTGCTTTACGTGCTTACAGGCTTCCTCATCACCATCATCCCGATCCTGATAATCGGCCCCATTGCACGTATCCGCTACAGGTTCAATTATTTCACCATTGCAGGTATGATAGCCGGTACCTATACCGACCCTCCCGCATTGGCCTATGCTAACAGCATCTGCTCGAAGGAGGCCCCGGCACTAGGCTATTCCACGGTCTATCCGTTAGCCATGTTCCTGCGCATCTTCACTGCACAGATCATCATTCTATTCTTCTGCGGATAAGAAGACTTGTCATACTGGTTAAACTAGTTTCCCAAGTAAAAATGACAAAAACAAAATATTAGCAACAAAAAAATGAACAAAACCAGACTTCTTCTCAGCGGCATCTTGCTGGCAAGCGCCTCGGCGGTGATGGCTCAGGGAGCCAAGAACATCCGCATCAACGAGGTGATGACCAACAATGTCGCCAGCATCCAGGACGAATACGGTCAACGTGAGGCGTGGATAGAATTGGAGAACACATCATTCACCACCTACAACATCCGAGGCATGTATCTCACGACCGACCGCAGTGTTCTCGATTCAAAGATGAGCGTGCCTGAGCGCATCAAGCGCATGAGCATCATCCCCAATGGTGAGCCACGCACCCAAATTGGCGGACGACAGCACATCGTATTCTTCAGCAATTCCAACCCCGCACAGGGCAAGTTGCACCTCTCACTCAAGGTTCCCATGTCGGAACCCGTATGGATTGGATTTTACAACGGCAATGCTGTCGACCTCATCGACTCCGTCACCGTGCCTGCGCTGGCTGCTGACCAGAGCTATGCCCGTCATGGTAACAAGTGGAGCGTGAAGGCGGCCGAGAAGGTCACTCCCGGCATCGAGAATTTCATCAAGACCGACGAGACGAAAGATGCCTACTTGAAGCGTGAGGATCCCCACGGCATTGGCATCACCCTGCTCGCAATGGGCATTGTATTCTTCTGTCTGGCGCTGCTCTTCATCTTCTTCTGGCTCTTCGGAGAGATTATGGCACATATCGACATGGCCAAGAAGGTTGTCAACACCCAACCCATCAAACCCATTACTAAAACTGTCGAGGTGACCCATGACATAGCTCACGCCACAGGAAACATCCTGCAAGACGGTCTCAAAACCAGGGGTATCGACAAGGAAGTCTATATCGCAGTCATCTCAATGGCCCTGAAGCAGTATCAGGATGACGTCCACGACGTGGAGTCTGGAATCATCACCATCAAGTCGAAGGACACAGGCTGGAGCGATGAATACTCACAGATGACACACTTCCACGATCCGAAGCAGCCATTAAGCCACACTGCTCCCCGCATCCCCACAACCCGCGACATGAAATAGTTTATAGTTTATAGTAGATAAAGAAAATGAACAAGTATCAATATAAAGTACAAGGCGTCGACTACGACGTAGAAATCGAAGAAGTAGAGGGCAACGTAGCCAAGGTAAACGTCAATGGCATCCGTTTCGACGTCGTGATGAAACAGCCCATCAATGCAACCAGTACACTTAAGAAAGTGCACGTCGAGGCTCCCAAGCCCGTAGCCCGTCCTACTGTGACACCTGCCGCAGCCCCCGCAGCCGACAAGCCCATGGCCGCAGGCACAGGCTCACCCGTGAAGGCCCCGCTGCCCGGCACCATTTTAGACCTGAAGGTCAATGTAGGTGATAAGGTCAACGTAGGCGACATCGTGCTCGTACTCGAGGCTATGAAGATGCAGAACAACATCGAGTCGGAGTTCTCAGGAACCGTCACATCCATTACCGTCAAGCAGGGCGAGACCGTGATGGAAGGTACCATCCTCATGACCATCGGGTAATAGTTTACAATTTTAGCTTACAGTTTACAGAAATGGATCTCGGACAATTTATCATACAGAACTTCCATGAGTTTCTGACCTACACGGCCTTTGCCAATGCTACCGTCGGGAATCTCATCATGATTGCGGTGGGAGCATTCTTCATCTGGCTCGCTATCAAGAAGGATTTCGAGCCGTTGCTGCTCGTCCCCATCGGACTGGGCATCATCCTTGGCAATATACCTTTCCGTGCAGACGCAGGACTGGAGATAGGCCTCTACGAGGACAACTCCGTGCTGAACATCTTCTACCAAGGTGTGCGTCAGGGATGGTATCCCCCACTCATCTTCCTCGGCATCGGAGCCATGACTGATTTCTCAGCCCTGCTCGCCAATCCTAAGCTGATGCTTATCGGAGCCTCCGCACAGTTTGGCATCTTCGGCGCCTACATGGTAGCCCTTGCCATGGGCTTTGAACCATCTCAGGCAGCAGGTATCGCTATTATCGGCGGTGCTGACGGTCCCACGGCTATTTTCCTCAGTTCGAAGCTCTCGCCGAATCTCATGGGAGCTATTGCCGTTTGTGCTTACAGCTACATGGCCCTCGTGCCAGTCATCCAGCCGTTCATCATGCGTCTGCTCACCACGAAGAAAGAGCGCGTCATCAAGATGAAGCCTGGCCGTGAGGTGTCTCAGACAGAGCGCATTCTCTTCCCCATTATCGGACTACTGCTCACCACGTTCATCGTACCCTCTGGCCTGCCTCTGCTAGGTATGCTCTTCTTCGGCAACTTGCTCAAAGAGAGTGGCAAGACCACCCGTCTGGCCAAGACTGCAGGTGCTGCTCTCAATGATATCGTGGTGATGCTCCTCGGCCTCACAGTGGGCTGTTCTACCCAGGCCTCAGAGTTCCTTACTTTCAACACCATCAAGATCTTTGCCCTCGGTGCCATGGCCTTTATGATAGCCACAGCGTCAGGTGTCTGCTTCGTCAAGATGATGAACCTCTTCCTGCCAGAAGGCAAGAAGCTCAATCCGCTTATCGGAAACGCCGGTGTGAGTGCCGTTCCAATGGCTGCACGTATTAGCAACAACCTCGGACTGGAGTACGACCGCCACAATTTCCTGCTCATGCACGCCATGGGTCCGAACGTGGCAGGTGTTATCGGCTCTGCTGTCGCTGCAGGTGCCCTACTCGGATTCCTTTCATAGAAACGTCAATGACAAGCCGTCCGAAAGTAGCGATTCTCGACCCCAACACCTTTTCGGCGTTGGGGTTGAAATCGATGCTTCAGAACGTCATACCCATCATGACCGTCGATATTTTCGGCTCCTTCACCGAGCTGACCGCCTCCGATGCCGACAGTTACTATCATTACTTTGTGGCCATGAGCGTCCTGCTTGAAAACAAGCCCTTCTTCCTTGAGCGACGTCGCAAGACCATTGTCCTCACCCTTTCACTCGAATCCATGTCGCAGCTCTCCAACTTCCACTGCCTCTGCGTTAATGTTCCCGAGCAACAACTTGTCCGCTCTCTGCTCTCCCTACAACAACACGCCCACGGCCGTGGCGAGCACATGCCTTCCATGCCTGAGGTGCTGCAACGTAAAGTCCTCTCCGACCGTGAGATTGAGGTCATGTCGCTCATCGTACAAGGCTACATCAACAAAGAGATTGCCGACCTTCTGAACATCGGTCTTAGCACGGTCATCACTCACCGTCGTAACATCATGGACAAGCTTGGTTTCAAGAGCGTGTCTGCCCTCACCATATACGCCGTCACCCACGGCTATGTAGACATCAATAAAATATAAGATGAAAAAGTACTTGATTATGACTGTCCTGATGACAGTTGCGGTATGTGCATCGGCACAGAGTAAACCAGAACCTTACTTCTCGTTCAGAGAGTTGCCTAACATGCTGAAGTGGTGTCCAGCTCCACCCGACACCGTCGGAGCTGCCTTTGCCTACGACATCATGCAGTATATGTGGGGTAAGGAGATGCGCGAGAAGGACAAGGAGCGTACAGAGATTGCCATTCGTGATGCTGTCTATAGCCTGGAATACATCGCCCAGGAGTTCAGTGAGCCTTTCGGCCTGCAGATTTCCGAGGAAGAGACGCCTGAAATATGGAAGTTGCTCCGTGATGCGAAGGCTACGTGTGAGCACATCAGCGGTTTTCCCAAGTTTTATTATAAGCGGATACGCCCGTTCATGCGATTCCACGAACCAACGGCGACTCCACAATTCGAACCAGACCTGCGCAGAAATTTCTCCTATCCCTCTGGTCACACTATCCTCGGCTGGGCTTCTGCCCTGTTGCTCACGGAAATCAATCCAGAAAGGGCCGACACCATCTTGAAACGTGGAATGATGTACGGCGAAAGCCGCGTGATTGTGGGTGCACACTGGCAGAGCGATGTGGATGCCGGCCGTCTGGCTGCCGCCGCCGCATATTCTCGGATGCACACCAGCGAACGTTTCCTGGAGCAGATGCGACTGGCACGTCAGGAGTTCCGTATCAAGGCGGGCTTAGCCACTATCGTTGAGATGAAGGCTTACAAGAAAGAGGCAGAGAAACGTGCCAAGGCCGCAGCAAAGGCTGCAGCCAAAGCGAAGAAAGCTGCTTCAAATTGAAGTCTATCTAACCGTTTCGTTCAAATTCCGTTTTAGGAAGAAGGCCTTGGTGGCAAGGAAGAAACAAGCCACACCCGAGGCGTTGACCAATACTACCGTCCAGAAGGCGGCTATATAACCCATGAACTCAGCAATCACGCCACCAACGAGGATGCCGAGACCCATGCCGATGTCCCAGGAGATGAGGATGGTGGAATTGGCCGTACCTCGCTGGTTGTTGCTGGCCACATTGATGGTCATATTCTGGAAGGCAGGCCACATGTGACCATTGCCGAGGCCGATAAGGAGAGCAGAGCCGTAGTAGCCCCACCAAGTCGGTACTAATATAAATAAGGTGTAACCAATCAGGGAGATGACCATACCCTCGCCTGCGTTATGAGTGACACGTCCCTGACGAAGGGCCATGCCACCCTGAAGCCGCGAGAGGATGAGTCCGACGGAACAGAGCATGAAATAGGCTCCCGTACCACCGGTGATGCCCATCACTTCCTTGCCGTAGATGGCGAGATAGTTACTCAGCACACCGAAACTAAAACCGAAGGCCACCATATTCAATCCTAAGAGCCAGCCACGCACAAGGAAGAAACGATCGAAGGAGAGTTTCGACTTATCGCGGACGGCCTCTCTTTCAGGCAGGTTCACTGTAGAATCGACGATCCAACCCGCACAAGCCACTACAAGTGCGAGCCAGAACAGCAATTCGAAACTGTGCGAATAGCGGTAGATGAAGATGCCGATAGTGGGGGCCAGAGCCATCGCTAAATTGTTGCTTAGTCCGTAGTAGCCGATACCCTCGGTACGACGGCTGGAGGGCAGCACGTCGATGGCCACCGTGGAGTTCGCCACGGTTAATGCTCCAAAAGGACCGCCGTGGAGTGTCCTGACAATCATGAAAAGCAACAGTGTAGATGCCGCCAGATAGCCTGCAAAGAAGATGGCGAAAGCTCCAAAACTCACCATGAGCACCGTCTTTCGGGGGAAGGTGTCGACGACATATCCGCTGAAAGGCCGGAAGAGTAGTGCAGTGATGGTATAACCAGAAAGCACCAGTCCTATTACATCCTTCGTGGCTCCAAAATGCTCACTCAGATAGAGCGGCAGCAGCGGCGTCAGCACGTAAAAGGCAAAGAACAGCGTGAAGTTCGCCGTCATCACCTTACAGTAGTTCCCGTTCCAGAGTCTGTCCATCAGTAGAACTCATGGTGCCATAAACTGTACTTACATCGAAATGCTCTCTATACGGAGCTTGAGCATGCCTGCGGGAACGCGCACCTCCACCACGTCGCCAGGCTTCTTGTTCAGCAGAGCCTTGGCTATGGGCGACTTTATAGATATCTTGCCCTCATGTATGTTTGCCTCGTTGGGACTGGCTATCGTATAGGTCATACGGCTGTTGTTGGCCAGATTGGTCATCTCAACCTTACTGAGCAACTGAACAGTACCGTTGCCAAGTCTTGACATATCGATGACACGTGCATTGGCGAGCACTTTCTGTTTGAAACGAATCCTGCCAAGCAACCTCGCCTGTTCGCGCTTGGCGGCATGATATTCAAAATTCTCACTGAGATCACCCTTGTCGCGGGCCTCGGCAATAGCATCTTTCACCTGAGGCAATTCAACACTCTCCAACTGACGGAGTTCGGCCACGAGCTTGTCGTAACCTTCCTGGGACATATATTCTATGCTCATATTGCAAATATCTTCTTTCTATCAGCTTATTTGAAATACCACACACCCAACTATTTGACAATCAGATGCGTACTACCTTGTGGCATTTCCACAGGAGGAGTGACTTTAGGTGTGAGAATCTGACTGGTAAAGATGGCGATTTTCTCATCAGTAGGAAGAATATAGTCACCAACGATTTTGTAGTGGTTAGTGGCACAAGTCTTACCCTTCTTCATGTCTGTCCTGTTGGTATCGTATGCTATGTGACCAACCTCTACGCTCGACTTAATGAGTTTGTTGATTGGGGCATTCATCTTGAACTGCAAGAAAGCAGGAATCTCTATGTCACATTTTGAACGAACCGTTGGAATACAATCCTGAAACACCCAATCATAGAGATACGTGGGCCTTGGGCTTGTGATGTTGTATTGGTATTCGATGATACTACCAGCCTGAACATCTGGCACAACCACGTGCACGACCATATAGTTGGCATCAACACGTTCCTTGACAAATGAGGCGGTGTTGACATTCTTTTTTTCTACCTTTCCCTTCTCATTCTTGTTGAAAACCCTAACCTTCAGATCCGACAACTCATCGAAACTGACATTCTTATTGTTATCAGGGTCATAGTAGGTAATGTCAATATTAGCATGCTTGGCACCTTCTGGTTTCAAAATCTTAGTACGGAGCCTGAACTCATATTTAACCAGTATACTACTGTCGTCAATCTGGTTCTTGCTAAAATCCTGAAGATTGTCAAAGCCGAAATCAGATCCCTGAGTGTTGCTGAACACCTGATCTGAAAGCTGATATGTCGCAGTCATCGTTTTGCACAAAATGATGGCATCAGCATTAACAGCATCACCCCATCCATTGAACTCCCACTCCATACTTGACGGCTTGCCAAATTTCTCATTAGGCAACTGTGCATTCGCCATACTTCCGAAAGCGAAGAATGCAACCAGTATTAATAATTTACGAAAAGAATAGGTCATAATTATCTGTCATTAATGATTCTCACTTATCAAAAACACCCAGTTTCACCAAAATTGGGTGTAAAACTGGGTGTAAACCTACTACTTACTGATTTTCAGCGTAGTTGGCGGAGAGAGAGGGATTCGAACCCCCGGTACCTCTCGGTACGGTAGTTTTCAAGACTACTGTAATCGACCACTCTACCATCTCTCCAGTGTTTCGATTTCTTGAAAGCGGGTGCAAAGGTACAAAGATTAATTGATAATTGATAATTGATAATTGAAAATAAGACCATACTTAACGTTTTTTAATAAGTTAGATGTAAAAACTTCATTATTCAATCTTCAATATTCAATAAAAAGCACTACCTTTGCACCGTGATTTATCCGAATAACTTCGAACATAAACTTGGTTTCGACGAGATAAGGCGGTTGCTGAAGGAGCATTGCCTAAGCACTCTTGGCAAGGAGAAGGTTGACGAGATGACTTTCTCCACAAATTGTGCTGAGATCAACGAATGGCTTACACAGGTGAGGGAGTTCCGCCGTCTGCAGGAAAAAGGAGACGACTTCCCTATGCAGTATTTCTTCGACGTGAGAGAGGCTGTAACACGTATTCGTATGGAAAACACGCACCTGGAGGAAGACGAAGTGTGGGACCTGAGGCGATCGTTGGAAACCATTGCAAATATTGTAAAGTATCTGAACAAAGGTGACGATGAAGTTGACTACCCTGCCCTGCATAGGCTGACGGAGGGAGTGGTGACCTTCCCTGCGATGATACGTCGAATTGACTCCATCCTCGACAAATTCGGAAAGATCAAGGACTCAGCATCAATGACGCTGGCCAGCATCCGTCACGAACTGGAAAAGACACAAGGCGGTATCTCGCGTACATTATATACTATACTACACGCTGCCCAGAAGGACGGCCTTGTGGACAAAGATGCGGCTCCTGCCATGCGTGACGGCAGACTGGTGATACCCATTGCGCCCTCTCTCAAACGACGCATCAACGGTATTGTGCACGATGAATCAGCAACGGGCAAGACCGTATTCATAGAGCCGACAGAGGTGGTAGAGGCAAATAACAAGGTGCGCCAACTGGAAGCCGAGGAACGGCGTGAGATCATCCGTATTCTGACGGTCTTCACTGATGAGGTAAGACCATTCGTCAGGGAGATTCTCGACTCATATCAGTTCCTGGCACAGATAGACCTGATACACGCTAAAGCCGAATGGGCCAATAAGACAAAAGCCTTTGAGCCAGACGTGGAGGATAAACCACACATCGACTGGATTCATGCAGTACACCCGCTGCTGCAAATGTCGCTCGAAAAGCAGGGCAAGCACGTAGTGCCGCTGGACATCATCCTCACACAATCCAAGCGACTGCTTATCATTTCTGGACCTAATGCAGGCGGAAAGTCGGTATGCCTGAAGACTGTGGGGCTGTTGCAGTATATGCTGCAGTGCGGACTAAGCATACCCATTGGCGACCGCAGTACGACAGGTTTGTTCAACCACATCATGATAGACATCGGCGACGAACAGAGTATAGAGAACGACCTATCCACCTATTCGAGCCATCTGATGAATATGAAACAGATGATGCGTCAAGCCGACGGCAAGACATTGCTGCTGATTGACGAGTTCGGAAGCGGTACAGAGCCTACTATCGGCGGTGCCATCGCAGAAGCCATGCTGAAGCAGTTCTGGAAACGTGAGACATTCGGCGTTATCACCACCCACTACCAGAACCTGAAGCTGTTTGCTGACGACCACCCTGGTGTTGTTAACGGCGCTATGCTCTACGACCGTCATGAGATGCGAGCACTATTTCAACTGGCCATCGGTCAGCCTGGATCCTCCTTTGCCATCGAAATAGCCCGTCAGACAGGAATTCCAGAAGAGGTGATCAAAGACGCCTCAGATATCGTAGGGTCCGACTATATCCAGAGCGACAAGTATCTGCAGGACATTGTCCGCGACAAACGCTATTGGGAGGGCAAAAGGCAGACCATCCATCAGCACGAGAAATCTTTGGAGAGCAAAATCAACCGTTATGAGGACGAGTTGAACGAAATTGAACGCCAACGCAAGGAGATACTCCGTCGTGCAAAAGAACAAGCTGAGGAACTGCTGAGGGAGAGCAACAAGAAAATCGAGAATGCCATTCGCGAGATCCGTGAAGCCCAAGCCGAAAAGGAACGTACCCGCATTGTCCGTGAGGAACTGAACACCTTTAAGGAAGAACTCGATACTATTGACACCCGTGACAACGACGAGGCCATTGCCCGTAAAATCCGTCAGATTCAAGAGCGTAAGGAGCGTCGCGAGAAACGGAAAGCGGAAAAACTTGCAAAAAAGGATTCTGGCAGCAAAGAGAATACCACCGCCAACAATAGTAACACGCCTCATGACTCACGCCTCACTCCTCTTAAGCCTGGCGACACTGTCCGCATAAAGGGACTTTCCTCAGTAGGTGAAATAGAAACTATCAACGGCAATCAGGTAGTGGTCATCTTCGGCGGTATGCGCACGAAGATGCGTGCCGACCGTTTGGAACGTGCCGAGAGGCCCAAGGTTCAGTTGTCGAAGTCAGAGGAGCGTAACAACAATATTGCCGGCTCGTACGGCCTGGTTTCGAAGGATACCCGCGAGGTGATTGACAACCGTAAGCTGAACTTCCATCAGGATCTCGATGTGCGAGGAATGCGTGGAGACGAAGCCATTAATGCCGTCACCTATTTTATTGACGATGCCATACTCGTAGGCATGTCAAGAATACGTATCCTGCACGGTACTGGTACGGGTATTCTTCGCCAGTTGATACGACAATATCTGGCCACCGTTCCCAACGTTCTTCACTACCGTGATGAGCACGTCCAGTTCGGCGGAGCAGGCATCACAGTAGTTGATTTAGATTAAGTGTGCGCACACAGTTTTCTTAAAAAAGCCAAAAAAATTTGGCTAACTGCCTGATTCTTTGTACTTTTGCAGCGCAATTGAGAGAAATTGCCTGCGAAATCGACGTGATGTCGCAATTTTGATGAGAAAATCTAAAGGATAACGCGGTTACTCGAGAGAGCATCCGCCTAAAGTATAGAGATATGAATCAGTATTTTAAGAAAGTAAGTGTGATCCTGATGGCTCTGATGATGGGCACCACCGCTTTAGGAGGAGGCAGCGCCACAAAGAGCACGAAAACGTCAGGTGTCAACTGGAATCCAGTAATGGATGCGATTATTCAAGTAGAAAGCGAAGGAAATCCCAACGCCGTGAGCGGAAACTCAGTAGGCGCCATGCAGATTACTCCGATTCTTGTGAAGGATTGCAATGTCATTCTGAAGAAAAAGAAGAGTAAGAAGCGCTTCACGATGGCCGACCGTTACAGCGTCGCCAAGTCGAAGGAGATGTTCCTGTTGATTCAGTCGCATTACAACCCTGAGAATAGCATCGAGAAGGCGATTCGCTCCTGGAACGGAGGTGTGAAGTACAGTGTCCGTGCGACCAACAAGTACTACAAGAAGGTTATGGCGAAGTTGAAGTAAGCATTCTATTTTTAGAACTATACAAGTCCGGTTGTCAGGAAGAAAACCTGGCGACCGGATTTATTTTGTAATAATTCTTAAAATTTATACGACTTTACAACTTTTGATTGTATCTTTGTCGTCAGATTCATAAACATTTAAACATTTCGTATTATGACACTGATTATCATTCTCGTAGTGATTGTGCTCCTCGTAATATGGGGCATCAGCATCTACAACAATCTCGTGAAACTGAGGAACAATCGTGAGAACGCGTTTGCCAACATCGACGTGCAGTTGAAGCAGCGCCACGATCTGATTCCGCAATTGGTGGCCACCGTGAAGGGTTATGCCCAACACGAGAAAGAACTGCTTGAGCGCGTCACTCAGGCTCGTGCAGCTGCCATGAGCGCCACTGGTATCAACGACAAGATCCAGGCTGAGAACGCATTGTCGAGTGCACTCGCTGGCCTGAAGGTTTCTGTCGAGGCCTACCCAGAGTTGAAAGCCAACCAGAATTTCCTCCAGTTGCAGGAAGAAATCTCAGACATCGAGAACAAGATTGCCGCTACGCGCCGTTACTTCAACACAGCTACCCGCGAGCTGAACAACGCCGTGCAGACTTTCCCGTCGAACATATTCGCCAATATGTTCGGATTCCATAAAGAGCCGATGTTCGAGATTCCGCAGGAAGACCGTGCCACCATCGAGAAGGCACCAGAAATCAAATTCTAAGTACGGATGAGATACGTTGGAATCCAGAGCCAGATCAAGAGCAACAACTTTAAAAGCACGTTACTGCTTATATCATTCCCTCTGATATTGTTGGGAATGGTCTGGGTGTTTCTGGCACTCATCAACTACTTCAGCAACGGCTACTACGATCAGGCCGGTTACTTTGTAAACCAGCTCGACTCCGACTCTGTGAACCTGACGTTCGCCCAAGTGGCACCCATTGTGGCTATTGCCGTAGGCATCTGGTTCGGTATTGCCTACTTCAGCAACACAAAGATGATAAGCAATGCCGTAGGTGCCCAGCCGCTTTTGCGTAGGGAGAACCCTAGGGTTTATAACATCGTTGAGAACCTTTGTATGGCTTGTGGTATGGATATGCCCAAGGTGAACGTGGTAGACGATCCACAGCTGAACGCATTTGCCAGCGGTATCGACAAAAACTCGTATACCGTTACCGTCACCACAGGCCTGCTCGACCGTCTCAACGACGAGGAACTCGCAGGCGTCATCGGACATGAACTGACTCATATCCGCAATCGCGACACCCGACTGCTCATCACAAGCATCATCTTTGTGGGTATCATCTCAACGGTGATGTCGCTGGTGGTGCGCATGATTTACAACCAGCTGTGGTTCGGAGGTTCACGCAACCGCAACAGCGAGAAAGGCAACGGGCTGTCGATTATGGTGATCATGCTCATCGGCCTGGCCTGCTCAGCCCTCGCCTACTTTTTCACCCTGCTCACCCGCTTCGCCATCTCACGCAAACGAGAGTTCATGGCCGACGCAGGAGGTGCAGAACTCTGCGGCAACCCTCTGGCACTGGCCTCTGCACTAAGGAAGATATCCAACGACCCGGGCCTCGGCCATGTGGAACGCGAGGACATCGCACAGATGTACATCATCCATCCCCAGCAGTTGAAGCAGGGACTGATGTATTTCATCAACTCGATGTTTGCCACCCATCCAAGCACGGAAGAAAGAATCAGGATTCTGGAGCAGTTCTAATTACTAAAAAGAAGCGCAACCAATTGGCTGCGCTTCTTCTTTTAGTTGCGGAGGCAGGATTCGAACGTGCGACCTCCAGGTTATGAGCCTGGCGAGCTACCAACTGCTCCACTCCGCGATGTTATTGGGTGCAAAATCAGCGCAAACCGAATGCAGAGAGCTCGCTCTTTGCTGAGGCGAAGCCTGATTTCGCTGGGCTTTTCTCGAAAAGCGCTGCAAAGGTACACATATTTTTTGAAATACACAAATATTTATGTGATTTTTTTGCTTTTTCATCCTTTTTGTAACTTTTTACGTTCTTTTTCTTGCTCAATTCGAAGAAAAACCGTAATTTTGCACACTGATACAGCAATGTGCAATTTCTGATAAGATAAGGAGGAAGCATACATGTCAATATCCAAGACCAGACACAAACTCGTAGACGTAGCTCGCCAGTTGTTTGCCAAGAACGGACTGGAGAACACAACAATGAACGACATTGCCCAACTCTCGGGCAAAGGGCGTCGTACGCTTTACACCTATTTCAAGTCAAAGGAGGAGATCTACTATGCCGTCATTGAGAGCGAACTTGAGCGCCTCTCCGACAAACTCGACGAGGTGGCAGCCCGCAAGATACGTCCTCAGGACAAGATCATCGAACTTATCTATACCCACCTGAGCATGATTCGTGAGACAGTGGTCAGAAACGGCAACCTCCGTGCCGAGTTCTTCCGCAACATCTGGATGGTTGAGAAAGTACGCAAGCATTTTGACGACGCGGAAATAGAACTCTTCCGCAAGGTCTATACCGAAGGAAAGGAAGAGGGTGAATTCGACATCGACAACATAGATCTCGTGGCCGACATCACGCACTACTGTATCAAAGGTCTTGAGGTACCTTACATCTACGGACGTATCGCCCACGGCATGAAGGAAGAAGACACCAAGCCCCAGGTAGCCAAGGTGGTCTATGGCGCCCTCGGCAAATTCCAAAGGAAGTAATCATAAAGCTTAAAGTTTAAAGTTCAAATATTAAAATTAAAATTATGGGATTATTAGAAGGTAAGACAGCGCTGATTACTGGTGCTGCACGCGGTATCGGAAAAGCTATCGCACTGAAGTTCGCCGAGGAAGGCGCAAACATCGCATTCACCGACCTTGAGGTGAATGAGGAAACAGAGAAGGAGATCGCCGCCAAGGGTGTTAAGGCCAAGAGTTACGCCTCTAACGCTGCCGACTTCGCACAGACAGATGAAGTGGTAAAGGCCGTGAAGGAAGAGTTTGGATCGATTGATATTCTTGTGAACAACGCAGGTATTACGAAGGACGGTCTGATGCTCCGTATGACTGAGCAGCAGTGGGACGCCGTGATTGCCGTCAACCTGAAGTCTGCATTCAACTTCATCCACGCCTGTGTGCCCGTGATGATGCGCCAGCGTGGCGGTTCTATTATCAATATGGCCTCTGTAGTGGGTGTTCATGGTAATGCCGGACAGGCTAACTACGCTGCTTCTAAGGCTGGTCTGATTGCTCTAGCCAAGAGTATCGGTCAGGAGATGGGTCCCAAGGGCATCCGTGCCAACGCCATCGCTCCAGGCTTCATCGATACCGCTATGACGCAGGCCTTGCCTGACGACATTCGCAAGGAATGGATCAACAAGATTCCTCTGCGCCGCGGTGGACAGGTGGACGATATCGCCAACGTGGCTACGTTCCTCGCCAGTGACATGTCGAGTTATGTCAGCGGCCAGGTGATTCAGGTCGACGGTGGAATGAACATGTAAGGCGGGCTTCGCCCTAAATAATAAATGATAAATGATGAATGATGAATGTAGTCTACGAGGATAATCACATCATCATTGTTAATAAACAGAGCGGGGAGATCGTCCAGGGCGACAAGACTGGCGACCGCCCCCTCTCTGATATTGTAAAAGACTATATCAAGGAGAAATACCAGAAGCCTGGGGCCGTGTTCCTCGGCGTCGTACATCGCCTGGACCGTCCCGTCAGCGGACTGGTCATCTTCGCACGCACCTCGAAGGCCCTCACACGTCTTAACAAGATGTTTGCTGAGGGAGAGATCCACAAAACCTATTGGGCGATAGTGGGAAGTGAAAAGTTAAGAGTGAAAAGTGAAAAATTTGCTACCGCCACACAAGAGTGGCATACGCTGGAGCACTGGCTCGTGAGGAATGAGAAACAGAACAAGTCGTACGCCTATCCTACGGAGAAGCCCAATGCCAAGAAGGCCATCCTGAAATATCGCGCGCTCTCCCACTCCGACAACTACACACTTCTTGAAGTCCATCTTCTGACAGGCCGCCACCATCAGATTCGTTGTCAGTTGGCAGCGATGGGTTGTCCTATCAAGGGCGACCTGAAATACGGCGCCCCACGCTCCAACCCCGATGGCAGCATCTCACTGACAGCCCGTCGTGTGGAGTTCATCCATCCCGTCTCAAAAGAGCCCATCGTCGTCGAGGCACCCGTCCCCAACGACGCCCTTTGGCAGGCTTTGACTCAAGATTTCTCACAGCAGGGACAGTAGTAATTGTGAGAAAAAAACTGTCACAACTGTCACAGTTCAACTTTTTGCTGCTTTCAAAGAAAGAACTTCCCTAAAATCCTTGCACGTTTCGGAAATTTTTCCTACCTTTGCGGTTAGAAAACAGAAACGAACATGCAAAAGCTACTTCGTGAGACCTTCCCGCTGGCCATTCTCGCCGGCATCTGCATCTCCATTGGATGCGTGGTCAACCTCCGTGTTGGTGGCGTTGCCGGTGCTGTTCTCTTCGCCTTCGGCCTCACTACCGTCGTTTATTATGGTCTGAAACTCTATACAGGCACCGCCGGATTCATCCGCCGTCAGGGCGACTGGACGATGCTCTGTGTCGTACTCTTCGGCAACATCGTGGGCTGTCTGCTCTCCGCCTGGATGATAGCCTATGCCCAGCCAGACTGTGTGGAACCAGCCTCGAAGATACTCGCAGGACGATTGACGAAAGGTCCCTGGGCCTGTTTCCTGCTGGCTATCGGCTGCGGATTCATCATGACCACCGCCGTAGAGTTCGCCCGCAAGGGCAAGATGCTGCCGCTCGTGCTGGGTGTGCCCGTCTTCATCCTCTGCGGATTCGCCCACTCCATCGCCGACGCCTTCTATTTCCTCGTCTCCCCTGCCGACCAGCTCCTCCAGCCCGATGTCCTCATCGTCTATGTCAGCGAGGTACTCGGCAACTTCGTCGGCTGCAACCTCTATCGCTGGACGCTCTTCTTCAAGCCCGAGGAAGACGAGCCAGCCCCACATAATTAACTGAATCTCACTAATAACAAATAAAAACAAATTATGAAACAAAAAGTATTACCTTTTCTGATTACCGTGCTCATGAGCATGGTCGGAACAAAATCATTCGCCCATGACATCGAAGTGGCAAATTCTGAAGGTGTCATGATCTACTATGCATGGATAAATGGCGGCACGGAGTTGGCTGTCAGTTATCGTGGCGATAATTGTGATGCGTATAAAAACGAATACACTGGCGATGTCGTTATCCCTAAATCAGTGGATTATGGTGGAAAGACCTACAATGTGACAAGTATAAGAGAAGATGCATTTGATAGTTGCAAAGGTCTGACTTCCATCACTTTACCCTCAACATTGACATCAATAGGATCAAGTGCTTTCGCCGACTGCACCGGTTTGAATGCTGTTCACATTTCTGATTTGGTGGCTTGGTGCAAGGTAGAAAATAGAGGTCTACCCCTTCACCATCTTTTCTTAAATGGCACAGAAATAAAGGATTTGATTATCCCTGATGGTGTAACAAGCCTCGGATATGGGGTATTCAGGGGATCCGCCGTGACCTCAGTGACTATTCCCAACAGCGTGACAAGTATTGGAAACAGTGCTTTCATGAGCTGTAGTAGCTTAGCCACCATCATTTCTGAAATTGAGACACCATTTGCTATAGAAGATTATACTTTTTATGATATATACGCTACAGCAAAATTAGTTGTTCCCGCCGGCAAAAAGTCAGCTTATCAGGCTACGGCAGGATGGAAAAACTTCCAGAACATTATTGAGAATGTCAAGGTTGGTTCTGTATTTAATTATAACGGCATAAACTATAAGGTAGGTGAGAACAATACCGTTGCTGTAACGAGGACAGAAGATATTACCGGCGTCATTCTGATTCCAAGTCAAGTTGTCTACAATGAGGTGATATATACCGTTACCTCTATTGAAATGAGCGCGTTTGATAAGAACCATCTTGATAATACTATTACAAAGGTTGTGATTCCCAGTACCATAAAAAGTATTGGAATTGAAGCCTTTGTAGACTTAAAAGGCCTGACGGGCGTATATATCTCGGATCTGGCAGCGTGGTGTAATATCAGTTTCGTTGGTACTGCATCCAATCCGCTTGAGTATGCACAGCATTTGTTCCTGAACGATACGGAAATTACAGACCTGATCATTCCTGACGATGTGAAAAGTATCTCAACCCGCGCTTTCTATGGTTGCAGCGGCCTCACATCCGTCACCATTCCAAACAGCGTGACAAGTATCGGAGGCAGTGCTTTCAAGAACTGCACGGGTATTAAGAAAGTCTACTCAGAGATTCAGAAGCCATTTGCCATTTCCGATGATGTGTTTGAGGGCATATACGCCGAAGCAACATTATTAGTTCCCATAGGTACCAAGTCTGCCTATCAGTCTGCGGAAGGATGGAAAAACTTCAAGAACATTATTGAGAATGTCAAGGTGGGTTCTGTATTTGAGTATAACGGCATATACTATAAGGTAGGTGAGAACAATACCGTTGCTGTAACGAGGAATAAAGATATTACAGGCGTCATTCTGATTCCAAGTCAAGTTGTCTACAATGACGTTACATATACCGTTACTTCTATTGAAATGAGCGCGTTTGATAAGAGCCATCTTGATGATACTGTAACAAAGGTCGTGATTCCCAGTACCATAAAAAGTATCGGAATTGAGGCTTTTGTAGACTTAAAAGGCCTGACGGGCGTATATATCTCGGATCTGGCAGCGTGGTGCGATATCAGTTTCATTGGTACTGCATCCAATCCGCTTGAGTATGCCCATCATTTGTTCCTGAACGATACGGAAATTACAGACCTGATCATTCCAGACGGTGTAAAAAGTATCTCAACCCGCGCTTTCTATGGTTGCAGCGGCCTGACATCCGTCACCATTCCAAACAGCGTGACAAGTATCGGAGGCAGTACTTTCAAGAACTGCACAGGTATTAAGAATGTCTACTCAGAGATTCAGAACCCATTTGCCATTTCTGATGATGCGTTTGAGGGTATATACACTGAAGCGACATTAACAGTTCCTGTAGGCACCAGGTCTGCCTATCAGGCTGCGGAAGGATGGACCCGCGACATCCGGCTCATCGTAGATGCAGCCCACCCGTTTGCCT
>JAEEGK010010354.1_pt1 | contig 21533 bp, 11 predicted proteins | sample 8958771 | NCBI WGS metagenome assembly JAEEGK01 (sample SAMN16246547, study PRJNA631951) | gut metagenome | biome: gut microbiome; feature: rumen; material: SC-attached | host: Bos | place: Iran: Karaj | collected 2018-10 | reverse complement strand
ATCCCCAATCCCCAATCCCCAATCCCCCATCCCCAATCCCCAATTATATATATTTTTCTCACTTTAGCATGTTTAAAAAAAATATTCTAGAAAAAATATTTAAAAAATATTATATATAATTCAAATGAAAAATTAAACATTTAAATCAAACTAAGCAATGATAGGTATTAATATAGGTTCTTTAAATAGTACAGTGACCTTTGGTCAAAAATTGAATTCAGCATTACAATTTAAAACAGAAGTTTTACTTTCAGAGACCTCTTCACGTGTTTGCCCCTCAATATTAAGCTTTGGAGAAACAAATAGAGTAATAGGAGATCAAGCCTCGTTAGTCCTAAGAAAAAATATAAAAAGCTCTTTTCAATATATAAATAGATTTATAGGTTTTGATCCAAAAACACCTTTTAGTTCAACTGAATTAAATAATTATTACTATGTTGGAGACAAATATATTCCAGAAAAAAATGAATTCACTTATATAATAAATGGAGAAGAAAATACTATATCACCAGAAGGAATAGTTTTATCATATTTGCATTTATTATATAATAGTTATATATTAAAAAAAGATATAAAACCCGAGTGTACAGTATTTAGTGTTCCAGATTATTTTACCTGTTCTCAAAAAAATAAATATATGCAAATAATTGAAAGTGCTGGAATTAAAAATGATGCTCATTTATTAAATGAAAGTAGTGCTATTACTTTATATTTCGGATTTAAAAAATATAAAGAATATTTCGTGAAAAAAAATGAAGGAAATTCTGCAACAATTGACCCTACAATAACAAAATATATATTATTTGTCGATGCTGGGCACTCTAAAACATCTTTCGTTTTATCAAAATTAACTAGTAATTTATTCACTGTGTTAGATACTTCCACAATTCCATTTTTAGGGGGAAGGGATTTCGATGAAGCCATATATAAATATTGTTGTGATAAATTCAATAAAGAAAATAATATTGATATAAGTAAAAATAATAAAATAAAATTAAGACTTTTAAAACCTATTGAAAAAGCAAGAAAAACTTTGACAGTAAATAAAGATGCACAAATTAGTGTAGATTCCTTATCTGATGATATAGATTTTTCTTTGATTTTAACAAGGGAAGAATATGAAAAAATAATAAGTGATAAAATTGAATTGTTTAAAAATGAATTAATTAACTTTTGTGATAAAATAAAAAAAAATTATCCAGATATAGATTTAACTAATGTAGAAATGGCCGGAGAGCTCATGCGTACACCTATTTTAGAAAAAACTATAAAAGAAATAACAAAAATTGAAATGTCTAAAACCATTTTGACTGATGAATGTTTATCAGCAGGATGTTCCTTATATGGTGCTTTGTTAAAAGGATGCTTCCCCATACATAATTTCAAAGGAATTTATCATTTAAACCATTATTCTATTTTACAATCCTCAAAAAATAAAGAAGAAGAATTTATTTCAAATCATGCTCAAATTCCAGAATTTAAATCGATATTTTTTGATAAAAAGGATCTTGATAATAAAATAAATATATCTTTTTATCATAAAAAAGATGAAATAAAAGAATATTTATATACAGATAATACCAGTAATAATAATGTTTTATTGGTATCATATGACATTATCTCTAGTGAAATATTAAAATCATATCCAAATATAAATCAATTAAAAGTAACTTATTTAATAGATAATATAGGTGAAGTACATATAAATAAAATAGAATCAGTTATAAATAAAGATAATTCTGTTAAAATAAACTTAAATAAAAATATAATAAAAGTAAGTCAAAGAGGATTGTATTTAAGTCAAAGTTCAAAAAATAAAATAGTGGCAGGATTAACTTATACAGAAAATGCTATTTTTAAAAAAGATCAAGATTTCCTCGAATATTCAAACAAAAGAAATGATTTAGAAAGTTATCTATATAAAGTGAAAAATTTAATCCAAAGTAAAAATTTAGAAAATAATACATATAATGGGAATACTATTATGAGTAATTTACAAGAAATTGAAGATCAAATAAATGATAATTATGGAAAAATATTTGATTTGAAACCGATTGAGGATAATTTAACTAAAATAATGGAAAGTATAACTCCTAGTAATGTTATAAAAGAAAAGGAAAAAATGATAAATGAAATAAATGATTATAGAAAAATAATTGAAGAGGGGAAAAGTAAATTAGAAGAAAAAGAAATAAATGATGCTAGTAATATGCTTGATTATTTTATAAAACAATTAAATTTAGTTATTGATTTAAAAGAATTACAAAGTCTTAATAAGGAATTTAATGCGGAAAAAAAAAAGTATTTTTAGAGTTTCTGTTTTTATTTAATTTAATTTAAATCAATAATAAAAATTAATTATATAAATTTATTAATTAACATAATTATAAATATATTATATAAATATTATTATATTATATTTAAATTTAAAATTAAAAACTTAATATAAAAAAATTTCTTTTTATGACTTATAAATAAATTTAAACATTTTTAATATTTAATAGATTTAAAACTAATTATACATATAAAAACAAACAAAAATATAATTTATAATTCCTTTTTAATTTTTTCATATTCTTTTATGAATAATATAGACAATATAAAACAAAAACTACCTGAAACATATGCACTCCATCCAAAATTTATTTTACTTGTAATATATGCTCCTAAAATTGGAGCAATTAAATCAGCTATATTTAAACTTGCATTAAATAAAGCACTTGATATATCTGATTTTTGAGTTTCAGTTGCTCTATTATCCATTCTTTTTAATTCATCTCCTGAAACTATAAACATATTTACATTAATAAAACTTGAAAAAAATCCGTTTATAAATATACCAATAAATGTTATTATAGATGAAAAAGGTAATATTCCAATTGGAGGTATTAATAAACATCCAAATCCATTAAAAATTAAAGATATTGCCATTATTGGAATATTTCCAAAATAATTTGAAATTTGATTTATAAATTGTAAACTTATTAAATAACTTACACTATTTCCTAAAAAAAATAAAGAACTCATTGTAACTGTTAATCCATAACTATTTTTTAAATATTCAGTTAATGTTGGAAAATAAAATGTTGTTGAATTTGTTATTACTATTACTGATAAAACATATAATAATATTCTATAACTATTATAAATTATTGGAAATATACTATCACTTGATAAAGAAGAATTTTGATTTAAATTTTCATTTTCATTATTTTCTAATAATCTTTCATTCATATCATTATCAATTATATTTTTATCATCTTTTTTATTTAATTCTTCCGATTCATCATCCATTGGAATATAAAATAAGGTTAATAAAACACTATATCTACATAAAGCAGCAATAGCAAAAGGTAATGTATATCCTCCAAAATAATAAAATATTGTAATAATAACTGGACCACAAGTAAATCCAGCATTCCAAAAAAATTCCATATATCCAATATTTTGTTTAAGTTCATTTTCAGAACTAATTCTTGATATTACACTATATATTATAGGATATACAATTCCAGTTCCAAAACCATCTAAAATTCTACTTCCAAAACTAACAAATAAAAATAATGCTTTATTATTAATAAAATTTAAAAAACCATAAGTTAATGTACATGTAGAACATAATATAGTTCCTATAATAAAAACTTTTTTTCTTTCATAATTTTTTAAAATAAAAATACTATAAGATATTGTTAATATTTGAAAAATAGAAGAACTTGCCATTACAAATCCTATTGTTATTAAAGACACTGAATGACTTAAAGCAATTGAAGGATATAAAGGAGCAATTAATGAATATCCCATTGCTAATAAAGCATTAATTAAGCATAATAAAAATTGTTCAAAATTCATTTGTTTAAATAATTATTTTTTTATAATAATAATATTTTAAATTTAATTATTATTTTTATTCATTCTAGTAAAAAACCTATTTCATTTTTATCTCTATTAAATATTAAAGTATTTGAATTTGGTATTAAATTTTGAGGTAAATAAAATTCATAATCATTTATATGAATTATACTAAACCATTTTTTTTTCTTTCCATTTTTTTCAATTAAATAAAATAAATTTTTTGAAAAAATTTTTAAGTTCCATTTTCCTAAAATTAAATGTAAATCACCAATTTTTTTTTCATCAAAATTATAATTACAATAAATTTCTGAAACTTCATCAATAATTTCTTCACATTCATTTATTTCAAATAAATTTTCAAAATATTTTTCTTTAATGTAATTATAAAATTCTTCAATTACATTTAATGCAAGTCCACCTATACCAATACTAATTGGTTTATTTATATAAAAAATTTCATTATCATCAAAATAAATTGAATGCAATAAAATTTTCCAATTTTCTTTTTGATTATTATTTAATAATTTTACAGAATGATAAAATTTAGAATTAAAATTGAAATTTTTTGGATAATTTCCAATTAAAAATTTAGAATAATTTTTATAATAATTTTTTTCAATACTAAAAATATTTTTAAAATTAGATTTTCCTTGAGATAATAATGATAATAAATTATTTTCATTATTTTTACAATTAAAACCAAAGCCAATTAAACCATCAAAATTTAAAGATTCATTTTTAATATAATTTTCAATTAATAAAAAAGGAATATTTTTATTATTTCCATTTAAACCACAAAAATTAATTGAATCACTTAAAAAATAACCATAACCAAAATTAATTTTTTTAATTTCTTTTGATAAAACTTTTAAATTTTTTGATATTGAAATATCATAACCATAATTAAATTTTTCTTTATTTAATAAACATAATCCACAAAATGATGTTGATAATTTTACTTTTAAATTCTGAGAAGGAAAACCTATTTTAATTGATATCAAATTTCTTATATTTTTTCCCATTTTTAATTCTGAAACTTCTTCTTCTTTTAAATCTATTTTATAATCTAATTCAATTGATAATTTAAATAAAAGAATATTTAAAATAAATATTATTAATTTATAATAATTAAACATCTTTATTTAAAATAAAAATTTAAATATTATTTTTATCTAAAAAAATATTTTAAAAATCATTTTCATTTTCTTCTTCATCTTTTTTTTTTAATTTTTCTATAATCATTTTAAGTTTTTCTTTTCGTTTTTCTTCATCTTCTTCATCTAATATTTTATTTAAAGCTAAATATTCTGAATTATTTTCATTTTCATTATTTTCTTTATTTTCTTTTTTCATTTCTTGAATTTCTTCTTCTTCTTCTTCATTTTCTTCTTCAGAATTTTCACTAAATTCAGAATTTTTTTCATTTAAATTATTCATTTTTTCTCTTATTTTAAATATAGTAAATAAACCTTGTGGTGGAATATAATGAATAAAAAATAATTTATTATATTCTTCTTCTCCTAATTCATCTTTTAAATTTAATAATCTTTGTTGTAAATTTAAGTTTTTTTTTTTTTCATTTTTATTTTTTAAAGGATGTTCTTTATTATATAAATCATTAGCACATTCATAAAATAAAGGAACTAATTTATCATATTTTTCAATTTTAATATTTTCCATAGGAATTTTAATTTTATCATCATTTTCACTTTGTTTATCACTTAAAATAAAATCGGGATTAATATCAAAATAATTTAAAATTTTCATATTTTTAAAATATTCTACTTCATCAAAAATTTTATAAATTTTTTGAGAATTAAAATATTTTTTATCAATTTTTTCTAAATTATGTTTTTTATCATTTCCTTTAATTTGAATAAATAAATTCATAATATTATAAGAATTTTCTCTTATAATTTTAATACATTCAATAATTTCATTAATAAATTTTAATAAATAATTATCATTATTATCATCAAAAATTAAATCAATATTTTCATCATATTTTTTTAATTTTTTAATTTGAGTTGAATGTATTTTTAATTGTTTATTTAATACTTTTAAAAATGCTTTAAATATTATTAAATGTTGTTTTTCATAATCTTGATAAAATTTTTTTTCAGATTTTAATTTATGATATTTTTTAAAATTTTTAAATGATTGTTTATATTCATCATTTACTGCTAATTCATCCCATAAATCTTTTATTAAAATATTTTTATCAGACATTATTTAATATTGTTATAAAAATATTAATAAAAAATATTTTAATAATTATAAAATATTTTAATTATAATATTTAAATATTATTATTTAATATTATTTATTTTTTCATCTAATGTATTAATATAATTAATACATCCTTCTAAATTTATAAAATTAAATCCCATTGTGTTATTTTTATCTTTGTTAAGCATAAAATATGAACAATTACAAATATTTGAAATCATATTTTCATTTTTACATTGAATACATAAAAAAATTAAAACAGGTAAAAAATCATCAATACTTGAATCTAATTTATTTTTTGAAAAAATCATCATATTTATTATTGTATTTATAATTTTTGAAAATATTTTTATTATATTATTACAATATCTTTCATTATCCATTTTATCAAAATAATTTTTAACTATATTAACACAATATTCATTAAAATAGTTAACATCTATTTGTAAAAAATTAATTAATTTATTTTTAATTTTATTATATTTAACACATAATTCTGAAAATTTTTTATCATTTAATTTTGTTTCAACTCGTTCAAATTGTTCTTTAACATTTTTATTAATTTGAATAGAAATTTTTGACATAATAATATTTTGAATTTTTTCATTTAATTTTTCTTTTTTTTCTTGCATTTTTTCAGGATCTTTACTATAATAAAACATTTTAAATAATGAATTTTTATCAATTAAATTTTTAATATTTTTAAAATAATCTTCCAAAACTAAATTTAAATTTGTATTATTAATTCCTTTATTTAAATTAAATTCTTTATTTAAAATATCATTTTTTGATTCGGATGATAAACGTAAAATTTTAGATATAAAACTATTAATATCATAACAATGATCTTTAAAATTATTTTTTAATTCTGGATAATTTTTTCCAATATTTTCAATTTTTTTATGAACACAAATTTCAGGGTAATTCAATAATATTAAATTTTTATTTTTATTTATTTCATTTTCAGGAATTTTTTGATCAATAAATTTATAAAGTTTTTCCAAATAAATTAAATAATCTTTTTGTCTCATAACACAAACTTCAGGTTGAAGAGTTTCGAAAATTAATTTAATTTTTATTAAATTTTCAATTTTTTTATTTTTTTTTAATTTATATTTTTCGAATTCTAATTTCTTTTTTAAAGAATTAATTTCATTTAACATATCATTATTTAAAATTAATTGTTTCGCAATAATTTTTTTTTCAAGATTTTTAGTTTCATTTAATAATTCTTCATATAATTTAATGTAATTATTTTCTTTATATTCATTAGGTATATCAGCATGATTTTTGACTATATAATTTGAATACCAAGACAAAGGAATTTTATCATTAATTAAATTAATTTTTTTTAATTCTTGTCGATATTGAATATTTGTATTTAACATAATAAATAATTTTTGAAAATCTAAATTTTTTATTTTATCTGATAAATCAAAAGATGCTATTAAAACATGTTTAATACAATTTTTTATTCCTTCAAAATATTTTAATCTATCTTCATTATTTATATTAAAAATATTGTAAGGTTCTATTATAAATTCTTTTTTATATTCTATTTTTAAATTTTCATCTCTTTCTTTATTATAATTATAATTTAAAAATAAAAAATAATTATTTTCATCTAAACTTTCTGTTAATCTATCTAAATTATTATAAATTTGTTCATATTCATTATTATCTAAAATTTCTGGAATTTTTTTAAAATGTTCTAAAAATATTCTTATTTCATTTTTATTTAAACAAAAATTTTGATATAAATCTAAATTATTTTCATCATAAATATCATAATAATTATCTTTATTATTTAATAAATTATTAATTATTTCATATGATTTAAGTATCCATTCAATCATTTTTTTATTTAAAGGTGTATAATTAGCTTCTATTTCAGATGAAAATAAATCACCATAAGAAATTTTCTTTAATATTTTTATTAAAGTTAATAAACTTTTATGAATATTATTACTTAAAATTTCTTTACATAAAAATTCATTTTTTTCTGGGAATTGTAAAATAGGTGAAATTAATTTATCAATAAAAATATTAAAAATAAAATGATTTATTTCATATTGACTTAATTTTGGATTGTTTTTTTTAATTTCATTATTAATACACTGAATAATTTTATTTATAATTTTTGGTACATGATTATTTGCAGTATTTAAATTTTTCATAATAGTTTCAATACAATCTTGAATAAATAAAAAATTTTTGTGATATAAAACTAAAATTTTTTTATATTTATTTGTTGATTTAATATAATTTAAAAAGAAATCATTTGAATATAAATCATTATTATTATTTTGATTAAAATTTAATTGTTTAATATAAAATTTTTTAAATTCTTTTTCACTTTTTCTTAATTCAGATTTTAAAAATTTATTATCTATTTTAAATTTATCATTAAATAAATTATTTTCTATTTTACTAAATTCTTTTTCAATTTCATTTTCTGTCTTATTTGCTAATAAAACAGTTTTATAATTAATATTTTTTGGGATGTTTTCATTTTTAATATTAAATTCTTTACTAGAATAACTTTTTTTATTCAGATTAATATTATTATTGTCAATTATATCAAATTCACTTAATTTTTCAATATCTTTTATAATTTTTGAAATTTTTCCAATATTCAAAGTTAAAAATAACTCTTTAAAATCATAATTATTCATAAAATTTTCTTTTTCCCTTTTTAATATCTTATTAATAACTTCTTCTAAAATATGTTTAATATAAATTTTAACTTCATCTATATATAATAATTCATCAAAAATATAAGAAATAATATTATCTTTATTAAAACATGAATTATCTATTATTGAAAAATCTTCATTTTTAATTTCTTCTTTAATTAATATTTCTATTAAATTTATTAAATTATTTGAAGTTTCATTTGTTATAATATCAGTATAAAAATAATGAGTAATCACAGTTGATATTAATTTTTTATCTTCTGTTTTTGTTATTTGATTTAAAAGATTAAGTAAAATTTTTGGATTGCTTCTAAATTCAGTTAAATATTTTTTAAATGAACTATAAAATATTAAATCACCTTTATCAGTAAATATATTTATTTTTATTTTATTTTCAGGAATTCCAACTGTATTAAAACCTAATATTTTCATATTATTATCATTTATTAAACGACTTTTTCTTTTAAATTTATAAAAATTTATTAAAGCATCCTCAAATTCTTTATTTAACTTTTTTTCTCTTTTTTCTAAATTTATATTACTAAAATTCATAGTTTTTAAAAATTTTTGTAAATATTTCCAATCAGGATTCATGAATATTTAAATAATAAATAATAATATAAATAATAATTTTTATTTATTTAATTATATATATATATATATATTTAAAATTATTAACAATTAAAAATTTTTTTATATTTTGTATTTGATATAAAATCAATAATTTGTCCTATATAAAAAAACACACATAAATTAAATGATAAACCTATTTTTCTAAAAATAACATAAATTAAACAAAAAATAAAAGGTAATATTAAAACTATCAAATATGATAATAAACAACTAATTAACCATTCTGTTTTATATTTAGGATAAATTGCAAAAAAACATAAAATATAAAACCAAAATAATAAACTAATTATTAAATCTATTATAAAAAATATAATAAATTTAATTTTCAATTTACTTTTATATTCATTTTTATTTATTTTATTTTCGTTTAAATTATCTATTAAATGATTATATGAAATTAATAAGCTTAAAAGCATATATATTATTAAATAAGATAATAAAGATAATATATTTTGAATTATTCTTTTATTAAAAGAAATATTACCTTTTTCATATATTTCATTTTTTAATTTGTTTGTTAAATATAACATATTAAATCCAAAAATTAATGTTATAGATAATAAAAACATAGAAATTTTAATTGGAATTATATTATTTTTTTCATTATTATTTACAAATAAATTTAATAATGTTTGATGGTTAATTATATAATATTTATATGTTTGAGAAAAAGTTCGAGAATCATTTTTAATTGATTCATTGAAATTGGAATATTCTAATTCATAATCAGAGAATTTTGATTTATTTTTATTATTTTCATTATTTTTATTTTTTTTTTCATTTTTATTATTATTATTATTATTATTAACATTATTATTCATATTTTTATCTTCATTTTTATAAATTGTTACTGTATTTTCTTTTGTTTTATTATTATTATTAATTAATAAATTATTACTTTTATTACTTTCTGAAATATTACTAGTTTTAGATGAATGTAAATTATGTTTACTTTCAGTATCATCTTTTATATTATTATTATATTTATTTTTATCACTATCTTCCTCATCATCATCATCATCATCTTCATCATCATCTTCATCTTTTTTTTTATTATTTTTCTTTTTAGGTGGTACAGCAAAAATTTCTTTTCCATTAACAACAAATAAATAAATCCCACTTGAAAATTGACCAACAAAAATAAATAAAAAAATCCATCCTGCATAATTATCTTTAAATCTTTTCCATTTAAAACCTAATTTCATACATCTAATAACAGATAAATTATTATTTTTTTTATTATTTTTATAATTTTCTTCACGAACATATTCACCTTCACATCTACATTCAATTTTTGTATAATTATCAGTTATATTATAAAGACTACAATTAAAATCAGGACATAAACTTTCTTCAATTAATAAATTTTCTTTTCTTTTATTAAATGGTAAACCTTTACTATTATCTAAATCATAAGGTGAACAAAAATCATTAAAAAATTTATCTGTTTCATCTGTTAAGTCAATTGAATTTTGTAAAAATAAATAAATTTCTGTGAAATTTAATTCAGAAATTTCTGTTTTTATTGGAATTTGAATTGATATAAATTCACAAAATGATGTATCTAATAATTCACCTTTATTATTGAAAATTAAATAATTTAAATTATTTGTTGAAGAATTTGTTTTAATGTCAATTTTTACTATGATTATTGATGATATATTATAATGTTTTTTTAATGTAGATTCACATTCAGAAACATCTATTGAAGATTCATTATTATTATTATTTGTAGTTTTATCATTATTATTATCATCAAATGATTTTGAAAATATAGTTATATGATATATCTCATTTTCATATAGTGATGATAAAGATAATATCTTTTTTTCTATCTCTTTTTTTAAATCATCAATTTCTTGTTCTAAATTTAAAGAAATTTTATTATCATCCTCTTTTTCTGAAGAACTATCATTAGAACTATCATTATTATTATTATTATTTGAATTTTCATTTTTTCCATTTGAATTATTATTACTTTTACTATTATTATTACTATTACTATTATCATTTGAACATTTTCCTGGTCCTGTACATGTTTTACAACTTTCATCACATTTTTCAAAATATCCTGTTGTTGAATTAGCATAATATCCTTCAAATATAGTAGAGCTTAAATAACATTGAGAACTATCTCCATCTCTTTTTTTATAATAATTATTTGCACATTCTATACATTTTGTATTTGAACTATCACTTGAATATTCTGAACAAGAACTACATGCTTCATTGCAATAAATAATTTTAAAATTACATTCATTAATTTCTTTTTCATCTGAATCATAAGTAATTACAGATTCATATGAAACTGATAATAATTTAAATGTTGTTGAAAAAGAAGCACCTGTTGTTTGAGTATAAGAAATTTTTTGAATTCCTCTTTTTGTTGAGTCAAATAAAACTTCTAAATTTTGATTATTAGTTAAAAAAATAATACTAGTATTATCATTTGAGACACTAAAAGATTTTAATAAATCATCTGCATATATTGAATAAGTTTGACCTAAATTATAAGTAACATTTAAATCTTTACATTCTTGATATTGAATAATCATAAAATAATATAAATTATTTTTATAAAAAATATAAGAACTTTCTAATTGATTAATACTCATTTGAATCATAAAATTATAAACATTATTATTATTAAAATGAAATTGACCAACAGCATTATATTGATAAAAAATATAACAATAAAAAATATTATTGCTACTTAAAATAGAAATAATATAATATTTATCATTAAGTATAGCATGACTAATTAAATCTAAATTATTAACTTGAATTGGAAGTGATATTGAATCATATATTACAGGATGAAAATACATTATAAATGCATAATTATTATTTGCTGGTTTATTACCATAGACAACAAAATATGTTTTATTATATATAAAATTATCTTTTATATTAAAATCACTAAAATTTCTAATTGAAGTAGAATCAAAATCATATCTTTGATATGCAGTAACTGAAGTTTGTGTTTGAGGAACTGTGTAAAATATAATATCATTTTCTTTTGTATTTGTTGTTATTATTTTAAAAAATGGTTTAATTGTATTTCCTGATTTTGAAATTGTATAATTACTTTCGAATAAAAAAGGACCTGGCGAAATAGTATATGTTGTTTGATCTATTAAAAATATTAAATGAATATAACCTAAATGAATATTAGAACTATTTTCTTCAATTTTAATTGTACTTGAAGCATATAACATATTATTTTTAAAAAAAATTCCGGGAGTAGAATAAAATGAATTTAATGATATACTAAATTCTGAATTGTAATTATTTTTTATAAAATTTTCTATTTCAGTTAATGATGAAACATCTAAAGTTGATATCTCAGAATAAGAAGTTGAATCTATTACAGTAAATAAATGATTATTATGAAAAGTTAATAAAAAATGAGAAGAATCAATTTGATCTATTCTTGAAGATGTATTAATATTATTAATTGTATGTGATGTAATTGTGGCTCCTGTTTTTGTGTTAATTTCGTAATATTTTGAATTAATTCCATCTAAAAGAAATAAAGAAGATTTATAATCTGTATAATAATATGAAATATTAATATTATCGAGATTTGATAATTGATTGTTGGTAAAAATTGTGTAATTTAATATGGTTTTTATAATAAATATAATGCAAATAATTATTTTTTTCATTTTTTATATTTATTATTATTGTAAAATATTATTAAAAAAAATAAGAATAATTTATTTTTTATTTTTATATCACAAATATTAATATTTTATAAGATTAATATTAATTATTTATAGAAAAATTTTATTTATATTTTAAATTTATATAAAATATTTTTTATTCTTTTTCTTTTTCTTTTTCAACATTTTTTTCTTCATCTTCTTCAAATATTTTTTTATTAAATTTATCCTCATCAAAATATTTAATTGTTAATAATCTTCCATCATATCTTTTACTTATTAAATTTTTCCTTGCATTTTTTGCACCTTCAACATTTTCAAATTTTACATATACATTTCCCATTCCAGGAACAATATTTTCATCTATATCTTTTCTTGGCATAAAAACTTCAAGTACTTTTCCATATTCTTCACATTCAGTTTGTACATCATCTTTTATTTCATTATATATATCTTCATTTTCAATATCAATTTCTTTTACCATGTCTATAAAATTTAAAACATTTGTTGGAAATGTAATTTTTTTTCCTTTATTTATTTTAATTTTTGCTTTGTTTATAAATGCATATGCTGCTGTATTTAACACATCATTACCATTACTAGGTAAACCTAAATAACTTTTAGGTCTACCAATTTTTAATTGTTTATCTAATATTTTATAACCATTTAATATAAATCCTGCGTTTGCTTCTTCTATTGAACGAAATTCTATAAAAGCATAATGCCCATCTGAACTAATCCAACAAGAGACAATTGGACTTCCATTATAAAATAAATTTGGTTTTAATTTCATTAATGCTGAATTTAAAAATTGTAGAAGAATTGGTGATGTTAAACCTATTGGAAGATTTCCTATATATAATTTTTTTAAATCATCTCCCATCATTATATATATAAATATAATATATTGTTTTATTGTTTATTATTATATATAAATATTATTATTTAAAAATATAATTTTTAAATATAAAAAGAAGTTTTTAATTGATAAAAAAATATATTTTAAAATAAGAAAATATATTTATTTATAATTATTTATTAAAATCAAATTATATATTCAATAATTATAAATAAAAAGTATTATAATAATTATAAAATTACAAAATTAATTAATTATGAATGGTTTTAATAATAAATTAGTCTCAATAATAAAAGATTGTGATTGTTTTGGTAAACCTTTAACATTTCGTATAAATCATGAACGTGAATATAAATCATTATTAGGTGGTCTTAGTACAATAATATTTGTATTAATATCAATAATATATGTAACATATATGACAAGTAGATTTTTACTAAGAAAAAATTTAGAATTTATATATTCAACTAAAGTGGTAGATGAAGGAGCATTTTTAAATTTCACAGATATAAACTTTAATTTAGCTTTTGGCGTTCAATTTACTTTAAATGGTACAAACGCAATAGAAAAATCAAAAAAATATCTAAAATTTAGTATGACTAGTAATTCATGGAATGGTGGAACTAACAATATTACAAAATATCATTATGGTTTAAAAAATTGTGAATTAACTGATTTTAATGTAAAATTAGAAAAATTATTTGTTAAAAATAATTTAAATAATATGTTTTGTCCAATAATAAATGAAACAAGTAATTATACAATATATGGAGGATATACAGATGTATATTTTAAATTCATAGAAATTCAAATAAAATTATCAGAGTATGGTATTAAAAATAGAGAAGAAGTTAAAAATTATTTAGATTTATATCCAATAGAAATGATTATATATTTCCTTGATAGTAGTATTGATTATAAAAATCGTTATAATCCAACTAGTATTTATATTAATAGTCTTAATAGATGGTTAGATTTAGATTTAAAAAAAGAAAGTCAAATTTTTTTATCTCCTTTTGAATTTAGTAATGATGAAAATTTAATCATAGCAAATGGAAAAACTTTAAAAGGAACAATTTTTGAAAAATCACAAGATACAAGTCATTTTATTGCAAATCGTACAATTGATGATGTTTTAGGTGTTTTTATTGTTAAAGTTAGTCCAAAAGCAATTCAATTAGATCGAACTTATCAAAAAATTCCTTCATTTATTGCGGATTTAACAAGTATTATTGAAGAAATTTTAACTATTTTAATATTAATTGTAAATTATTTTGAAACTTTATTAATTGATAAAAAATTAATTCAAAAAACTTTGAAATTTAAAGGAAGTAAATATTATGATATTGATTATTTATTATCTACTTTTCATAAAAAAGAAATTAATTTAAACATAATTAATTTAATTACTAAGCAAAAATTAAATATTCAAAGAGAAGATCAATTTAAAACTACAAATGAAAAAACAAATAAATTAATAAATGATATTAAATTTTCAACTTTATTTAAAAATAAAGAAAATGATGTTAAAAATCATACTGAAAATTTAATAAATTATTATAATTCTAATATAAATGAAACTAATAATAATAATAATAATAAAAATAATAATAATAATAAAACAGTTAAAAATTATCTTAATAATAAAAATAAAAATAATCAAAATACAAATAGAGACAGCAATGAAAAACATTCATTTTCTAATTCTAATGTTGAATTAATTAATAAAGTTGGTAATACAAATTTAAATGAAAATAATCAAAATGGAATTAATATTAATAATAATGTTACTTATTCAAATAATAGTTATAAAAATATAACTTCTTATAATAATAATAAAAGTATTTTAAAAAAACATTTGACAATGAATAAACATAAAACAAATAATTATTTTGTAAATGTAAATTATGGAATTACTCATGGAAAATCTTTACCAAAAAAAAAAATATCTTCTTTATCACATTCATCAAAGTTATCAAAAAGTTTTTCATCAACCCCAAATGAAAGTTTTAATTTAAAAGAAATTAATATATGTGAAATTATTTTCGCTAATTTATGTTCATGTTTTAGTTATAAGTTAAAAAAAAGAAAAATTTTATTTCAAAAATGTGAAAAAAAAATGTATTATTATTTAGATATTTTTGTTTATATTAAAAAAATTCAAGAAATTGATATAATAAAATATTGTCTACTTGATAATGATCAAATTGTTTTGTTTGATTATTTAACAACTCCTCCAATTAAATTATCTGAAAAAAATAAAGGAGTTTATAAAGAATTTGAAAAATTACAAAAACCTTACATTGTTTTAAATAAAAATGAAATTAATAAAATATTTGGAATATATAAAAAAATATCACAAAAAAATCATCTTAATTTTGAAGATATTAAATTACTTAGATTAGTTAATGCTGATATTGATTTTTTAAAATAATTATTTTACATATTATTAATAATATTAATGTTTATGTTATAATTAATAATCTATTGTATATATAACTTATTTAATCTAATATAATTAGATAAATATTAATTAAAATTATATTAATTTTTAAGTAAAAATAGTAAAAATATAATTAAATAAAATATTATAAATTTTAATTTAATAAATAACATCATTAAAATTTTTGAATATGAATTAATAATTATATAATAAAGAAATATTTAAGAATTTTTATTTTAATAAAAATAAAATATATGACCATTAAATAAAAACTATTATTGTGATTCATTTAAAATTTTAATGAAATCGTCATAAGTAATATATTTTTGATCAGTAGAATATTCATTAATAGTTTTTTCAACAATTTCTTTTAAATTTTCTTCACTTAATGAATTACCTAATAATAATTTAAAATTAACTAACATATCTTCTGAAGAAATTTTACCATCTTTATCAAAATCAAATAAATTAAACATAAATTTATTTTGAGAATCTGTTTTTTTATTTTTAAATATATCAATTAATTTCAAAAAAGATTCAAAACCAATTGCATCATTTTTATTTCCATTACTTAAGTATTGTCCTATATGAAATCTTAATGGATTCTGTTCAATTTCAGGAATTTCTACTAAATCATTTATTGTTACATAACCTTTTTTTTCTTTGTCTAATGCAACAAATTTTTTATGAATTTTTTTAATGTCTCCTTTTTTTATATCCGTTTCAGTTGTTAATTTTTTAATATCATCTGAAGTTAATGCTCCTGTTGAATTCCCAAAAATCCCTTTAAAAAAATTCATTTTTATTATTATTATTATTATTATTTTATTTATTTTATTTATTATTATATTATAATTAATTTATTTAAAATTGATTTAAAATATATTATGAATAATGATGATTTTGTCAAACAAATGGAAAATTATTTAAGTTCTACTACAAATAGAGAAAAATTTTTTGAATCATTTCAAAATTTTTTAAATAGTAAAGCAAAAAATCAACCAGAAAATTCTAAAAAAAATTATAATGAAGATACAAAAATAAGTAATAATAATATAAATAACAATAATAATAATATTAATAATAATGAAGAAAATATTGAAAATAATAAAAAAATAATAAATTTTGATGATATTCCTATTAAAACTAATAATATTAATAATAATAATAATAAAATAATTAATTTTGATGATATTCCTATTAAAACTAATAATTTAAATAATTTAAATAATAATTATAATAATAACAATACTAAAATAATTAATTTTGATGATATTCCTATTAAATCAAATAAAAACGTTTTTAATAATTTTGATAATAATTTCATATCTAACAATAACAATACAAATAATAATAAAAATAATAATAAAAATAATTTTGATGAAATTCCTATAAAATCAAATTATATTAATAATAATAATATTAAAAACTTTGATGAAATGCCTTTGCCAACACAAAAAGACAATAACATTAACAATAACATAAATAATAATAACAATAATAATAATGTTATTAATTATGAAAATGAAATAGATAAAATTCCAGTAGGAAAAAATAATAATGTAAATTTTAATGATTTAGTTAATGCTGCTTTAAATAATGGAGAATATGGAAATAATAATGAATATAATAATAATGAATATGTTGAACCAAGATTTAAATATATTCCAAAAGAAAAAAGGGATAGTAAATATAATATTTCAATTCCAACTAATACAAAAAAATATAAATATTATAGTGATAATTTCAAGGAAAAAGAAAAAAAATCTGATAAAAATCCTATTAGAAAAGCATCTACTAGACCTATGACAAGTTCTAGTAATAAATATTATAATAATATTATGAATAATAATAATAATAGTAATAAAAATAAGGCTTCAAAAAAAAGAGAAATTCCTGTTATGTCTGAAAAATATAAAAATAGTAAATATAATATAGCAAAAAATGCAAATAAAAAAGAAAATAATTTAAATTCAAATAAAAATAATAGTAATTTAATTAATACTCCAAATAATAATATTATCAATGATAATATAGATAATAATAAAAATAATCAAATAGAATATTTATGGGGAGATTATTTAAAAAATAAAAATGAAGAAAATAATAATATAAATTATGACAATTATGACATTGATAATAATAAAAACAATGAAAATGATTTTAATAACAAAGAAAATAATTTCAATCAAAATAATTTTGGAGAAATTAATGAAGATGATAATATTATAATGAAAAAAGCAGATATGAAATTATTAGATATTAAAAACAATATTATCACAGTAAATGAAGAAGATGAAGAAGAAACAATTTTCAAAGAACAAATTCCACCAAAAGATTTTAATGAAAATAATTATAACGATAATAATGAATATATATCAAATGAAGACTATATAAAAAATTTAATTAATCCAAAAATAAATGATAATTATTCAAACAAAAATAATAATAAATTAGAAGCTGAAGAAGAAGATGAAGAAGAAAGAGATATTTATAAAATTTTTCAAGATAAAATGTATCAAAAAGAACAAATTAATAATACAAATCCTCAACCAATTCAATTAAATAAGGTTCAAAATAATCGTTCAAAAATAATGCAAAAATATTTTAATAATAATTCATCAAATCAAATAAATTCAATCAATAATAACAACAATAATAAAAATAATAATAATAATAATAAATTAAATCAACAAATAAATGTAAAAGAAACTGTTAATGAATTAGTAAATGAAAAAATTGAAGAATTAAATAAACAAATTGAAAAATTAAAAAGAGAAAATAATAAAGTTGCTGAATTAAAAAAAGAATATGAAAGACTTACTAAAAAATTAAAAATTGATATTGATCTTCAAGCAAAAAAAAGAGAAAATGATAAAATAGAATTTGAAAAATTAAAAGAAGAAGAGATGAAAAAAATAGAAAGAGAAAGAAAAATTCAATTAAGAAATACTAATTTATTACATAATTTACCTAATAAAAAAGAAAGAAATGAAATTGATAATTTAAAAGAACAAATTATGAAATTACAAGAAGAACAAAAAGTTAAAGATCAAAGAAATAAATTAGCAATGGATAGATTAAAAAGACAATTAGAAGAAGCAAATAAAAAAAATGAAGAATTACAAAATGAAATTAAAATTTATGAAAATTTAAGAATAAAAGGAATGAAATCAAATAATAATAATAATGGAGAAGGAGCTTATAAAAGATCAAATACAAGTGGAAAAATAAATATACATGCAAATAAAGAAAATAAAAGAAATGTTAGTAATAAAAATAAGAAAAAAAATGACAATAATAAAAAAAATAATATTAATAATAACAATAATAATAATAGCAATAATATTTCAAAAAATTTTCATAATAATAACAAAGAAAATACTTTAAATTGTTCATATAATAATAATTCTAATAACATAAGTGTTTATAACAATAATAATAATAACGTAAAAAATAATAGCATTAATATGAATAACAATGAAGATGAAAATATTTCTCAAAATCAAATAGAAGAAAATAATCATTTATATGAAACTGAACTTCAAAATTCAAATTCTCCTTCAACAATAAATAATCAAATTAACAATAATGAAATAAATTCTTTTTCAAACAGTCAAATTAACAGTAATTTTGGAATGGTATTTTTACCTCAATATCATTCAGATAATTTAAAAAATCAAAAATTAATTAATCAAGAAATAACATCAGATGGAAAAATAATAAAAACTTTTGAAGATAATAGAAAAGAAGTAAATTTTCCAAATGGAATTCGAAAAGAAATTTTTCCTGATGGTTATCAAATAACATATTTAAATAATAATGATATAAGGCAAGTTTATCCAGATGGAAAAGAAGTTTATTTATATAGTCAAAATAATACTGTTCAAACTAAATTTCCAAATGGTTTAGAAATACATAAATTTGAAAATGGTCAAATTGAAAAAAATTTTCCTGATGGAACTAAAATTGTAAATTATAATGATGGGACTGTTAGAAACATATATAATAATGGAAATGAAGAAATTTTTTTCAATGATGGAACATTACAAAAAAAAGATAAAAATGGTGTAATAACTGTTGAATATGGAGATGGAATGAAAGACACAATCTTTCCAAATAAAATGAAAAAAAGAGAATATCCTGATGGAAGAGTTGAAGTTATTAAACCAGATGGGACAAAAGAAAGTTATTAAAATAAAGTAATTAGTATAAATAATTAATAATATATTTTGATGATATATAATATTATAAAAATTTTTTTTATTTATAAATAAACTGAATTTAATATTTTTTTTAATCAGAGAGGTGGTAACTTATATCTTCAATTATATAATTAAGAAATGACAAGAAAAAAAAGTCATCATTAAATTATATTTTTTTTAAAATATTATTTTATATTATTGTTTTTAATAATTTATTTATGGTATGTAAAAAATTAAATTATAATATATATATATTTATAAATATATTATTTTTTTAAATATATATTTATATTAATTTATTTATTCTTTTAAATCAATACCTTTATCTTTTTGTATAATATTATTTTTTTTCTTTTTTAAACTTAATGAATTTATTTTCTTTTTATGTCTATGATTAATTGGATTATTATTATTTCTTTGTTGAATATTATTATAATTATTTGAATTATTATTATTTTGAACATTATTACTTAAATTTCCAACTTTTAATCCTAATAAATTATTATTTTCTTCTTTGTTTTGAAAAGTTGAATCAGTTTGTGAAAATAATCTTTCATGAGAAGAAATTCTTGGTCTTTTATTTGTATTTGTGTTTATTTGAGTTTTTGGTTTGGATGTAAATACATGTTCCCATCCTCTAAAAATATTTCCTCCATTTGCAGTCTCTTCTAAATATTTTGTTTCATTATCATATATTAATTTATTTAATTTGTTTATTGCTTTTTCAATTTCTAATTTTCTATTTTTTAAATTTTGTAGAGTTATATTAATTTCATCATCCATTAATGTTTTAAATTATAAATATTTTTTAAATGTTAATATATTATTATTTAATATATTATTATTTTATTTAAATTTAAGATTAATAATTTAATTTATTTGAAATGAAAATTTAAAAATGATAATTATATTGGGAATTGTTGATTGGTCACAATCAACATAATCCAATGC
>JAEEGK010010353.1_pt1 | contig 21535 bp, 21 predicted proteins | sample 8958771 | NCBI WGS metagenome assembly JAEEGK01 (sample SAMN16246547, study PRJNA631951) | gut metagenome | biome: gut microbiome; feature: rumen; material: SC-attached | host: Bos | place: Iran: Karaj | collected 2018-10 | reverse complement strand
GGACAAGTACAAGAACATCCGCTTCTGCGGCCTGATGGGCATGGCCACGCACACCGACAGCGAGGAGGACATCCGTGCCGACTTCGCCCGCATCGCGGACTTCCGGGCCTACCTGCAGGACCTCTTCCCGGAACTGACGGACTTCCGCGAACTCTCCATCGGCATGTCCGAGGACTGGCGCATCGCCCTGGATTACGGCGCTACGATCGTCCGCATCGGCACGGCTATTTTCGGCGAAAGACAATACTGACATGAAGATACTGATCACCAACGACGACGGGATACACGCGAAGGGCCTGGCGGCCCTGGTGGATGTGTTGAAGCACTATGGCGAGCTGACCATCGTGGCTCCGAAACATGCCCAGAGCGGCATGTCGATGGCCGTGACGATGGGGTACAAACCCATTGCCGTCAAGCACCTGGCGGAGCGCATTCCCGGCCAGGACTGGTGGTACCTCGACGGCACGCCCGCGAGCTGCATCAAGTACGGCATCGACAACGTCCTCTTCCCGGAACGCCCGGATCTGGTGGTCAGCGGCGTCAACCACGGCAGCAACGCCGCCACCGCATCCATCTATTCCGGCACCATCGGTGCTGCGATGGAGGGAGCCGTCAACGGCATCCCCTCCATCGGCGTCAGCCTGGACACTTTCAGCGCGGATGCGGACTTCTCCTGCGTGGAGGCCCTGCTCCCGGGGATCCTGGACAAGCTCCTGCCGAGTCTGGACGGCCGTTTCGGCCTCTTCTACAACATCAATTTCCCGGACCGTCCGGCAGACCGCATCCACGGTATCCGCATCGGACGGATGGGTCACGGCCACTGGGAGCGGGAATACCAGGACTATGGCCGATTCCTGCGGGAGCGCGGCCATGTCCCCACGGAGGAGGACTGCCGCTACGTCGCCCACCTGAAACCGGAGGAGGAACTGGTCGTGATGGCCGGGGACTTCACGGACAACGGTGACAATCCCGCTGATGCCGACCACATCCTGCTCCAACAAGGTTACGTGGTCATCACCCCCGAACAGATTGACAACACCGACCACGCCGAACGCGAACGCCTATGCGCTTTTTTCTGATAGCCGGAGAAGCCTCCGGAGACCTGCACGGCAGCAACCTGGTGAAGGGCCTGCTGGCCGAAGACCCCGCGGCGGAGTGCCGATGCTGGGGCGGAGACCTCATGCAGGCTGCCGGCGCACAGCTCCTGCATCACTATAAAGAGGGCGCCGTGATGGGGCTGACCGACGTGCTGCGCAGCGCGGACAAGCTGCTGCGCAACATCCGCGCCTGCAAGGAGGATATCCTCCGTTTCAGGCCGGACGTCGTGATCCTGATCGACTATCCGGGCTTCAACATGAAGATCGCGAAATGGTGCCATGCCCGCGGGATCCGCGTGTTCTACTACATCGCCCCCAAGACCTGGGCTTCCCGCGAGGGACGCAACCGCAAGCTCAAGGCCTGGGTGGACCGCCTTTTCATTGTCTTCCCGTTCGAGATCCCATATTTCACGCAGGCGGGAATTCCCTTTGTCTACAAGGGCAACCCGCTCGTGGACGCGGTGGACGGCCACGCGTATGCGCGCCCTGTCGAGGGCCGCTACGTGGCCCTGCTCGCCGGCTCGCGCAAGGGGGAGATCAGCCGGATGATGCCGGTGTGCATGGAGGTGGCGGACCGCCTGTCCGCCCTGCCCGGCTGGGAGGGCGTGCGCTTCGTCGTAGCCGGGGCTCCGGCTCGCAATGAAGCTGATTACCAGCCCTATATCGGGGCCCGGACCAACGTGGACCTCGTCTTCGGCCGCACCTATGATGTGCTGAAATACGCCGATGCGGCCGTGATCAATTCCGGCACTGCCTCGCTGGAGGCAGTGCTCATCGGTACGCCGCAGGTGGTCTGCTGGAGCACCTCGCCCCTGACGGCCTGGATTGCGCGGCACGTGATGCACGTGATGGACCATATCAAGTATATTTCCCTGGGCAACCTCTGTCTGGACCGGCTGGCCTTCCGCGAGCTTGTTCAGGAGGACTTCACGGCGGATGCCGTGACGGCCGAGGTGCAGCGCCTCGTGGAGGATGCACCCTATCGGGAACGGATGCTTGCGGACTATGCGGACATCCGGCAGTCCCTGGGCGGGAGCGGGGCTTCCCGCGCCGTGGCACGGGCCATGATCGAAGAACTCAATAAACGATAGACCAATATGGTAGCACTCGTCACCGGCGCTTCGCGCGGTATTGGAAAAGTCATAGCAATGGAACTCGCCTCGCTGGGTTACGACCTGGCGCTCGTGGCCCGGGACGCCGCGGCGCTTGCGGAGGTGATCGCGGCCCTGCCGGAGGCTTGCGCCAAGGCCGTTGCCATCCCGGCGGACCTCGCGCAGGAGGAGTCCTACGAGAGCGTGGTGGCGTCCTGCGTCTCCCAGCTCGGCGGCCTGGACGTGCTCGTCAACTGCGCCGGCATGCCGCAGTCCGGGCCTTTCACGGAGGTCACGCCGGAGCAGTGGGACCGCATCTTCGCGGTCAACGCCAAGGCTCCTTTCTTCATCAGCAAGGCGGCTCTCCCGTACCTCAAGAAGTCGGAAAAGCCGATCGTGATCAACATCGCCTCCGTCGTGGGCTTCAAGGGCTACATCCACCAGAGCGCCTACGCTTCCTCCAAGCACGCCCTGACGGGCTTCACCAAGGTCTTCGCCAAGGAAGTCCAGCCCTTCGGCATCCGCGTACACCTGATCAGCCCCGGCGGTGTGGCCACGGAAATGGTCAAGCAGATGCGCCCCGACATCAACCCCGCCGAACTCATCCAGCCCGAGGAGATTGCGGAGATCGTCCGCTTCCTCGTCACGAAGAAAGGACAGGGGACCATCGACCAGTTCTACATCCGCCGGTATACCGGGTTGGCGTTCGACTGATGGCGTGAAGGGTACCGGAATCATATCGTTCATGCTGGTCGCAGCGGTGATTGCGTCGTTCGCGAGCTGCGGCTCGACGTCCTTGCGCCGTGTGGCGGCCACGCTGGATGACGTGGAGAGCTTCATCAATGACCAGCCCGACAGCGCCTTGTCGGTGCTGCGGTCGGTGGACACCACCGCCCTGCGCACCCGCGCCCTGCTGGCCCGGTACTCGCTGCTGCGGGTGATGGCACTGGACAAGTGCTTCGAAGACATCACCAGGCCGGGGCTGCTGGATCCTGCGGTGGCGTGGTATGAGCGCCATGGGTCCGCGGATGAAATACTGAAAATGTTTTATTATCAGGGATGTATTCATTATGATAATAAAGAGTTAGGTGCTGCTGCAATTTCTTATTCTCAGGCAGAAAACTATGTCGGGAAGGCCAAGGATATGCACGCTGTAGCTCTTCTCTATGAAGCATTTGCCACTGTGTACAACCAAGCGTTCAATACGGAGCGGGAACAAGAGTACATTGAGAAGGAATTGTCTGTACTGAAAGAATCGGGAGATCCTATGTATGGCTCTGTGTTGGGAGAGTTGGCACTTGTATTTCATACGAAGAAGGAATGGTCAGAAGCAGATTCTTTGTATCGCCTTGCTATTTCCCAATCAGATGATTATCCGCAGGCTTTGACGAGTTATCTGTCCAATTATGCGCGAATGAAACTTCTTCAGCCGGAGAAGGACCCTGAAGGGGCCATCTCATTGCTGGATCGTAAACGGGAAGTATCAGGCCGGGGTTTTACACCGAAAGAAGCCGGAGCCTATGCCTATGCACTTGCTTTGAACGGCCGGACAGTCGACTCAAAAGCATTGCAAAGCCGTTTGGAACAGATTGAAGGACCTTTGCGCTATGATGTTCTGCCCTGGCTTGCGCGGCTCGCTGTCTTGGAAGGAGACGCGCAGAACGCATATGCGTATCAAACAGAAATGCATGCGGAGGAGGAAGAGCTGATCCTTTCGACACTGAATGACCCGGTCTCGCAAGCACTCCAAGACTTCTCGGAGCATCGTGTTTTAAGAGAACGAGAGAAGAAACTGAGATTAGGCCTGCTGTCCTTGGGTGTGATTGTACTTTTGTTGTCATTGACAATAATTCTTTTTATCCGTGCCCGCAGGATCCAGTATGACAGGGACAGGCTGGTCGCCATCCGGAACCAGATGGAGCAGAATTTGCGAGAACAAGAGGATCATGCTTCCAAGATTTCTGCAGACCTGTCATCCCGTCTTGAGCAATTACGTGCGCAGTTGCGTCAAGAACGGCTCGATCGCTTCCGTAAAAACGGAAGGTATAGTTACTGGCTCTGGCAGAAGGAGAATAGTCGCTCATCAGATACAGAAGTAATACGTCTATTGCGGAAAGATCTGCAGGAAGTCTGCAGGCTTGAGAATAATGTCAAAGCGTTGGCGCGTCGCCTGGACGAGGAGTTGGATGGTCTGTTCTCTCGGTTGAAGTCTGATCTCAGTTTAGTGGAGGGGACCGATGACATCCGCCTGCTCTGTTACTGGTTGATCAATTTGAAACCGGATATGATATCAGAATTATTGGGTATTACTACCAACAACGTCTATGTCCGGGAGCATCGTCTGGAAGAGCGCATCCGACGTCTTGGAAAGGAAGAATACGCGTTTTTGGTCGAATAGTTTTACAGGACACGTGGACTGTGATGTGAAGTGGGGGGGGGTATTCTGTTGATTATCAGCTTGTTATAAAGCTTCTTGGCGATACTTGGCCGGGATGTAAGATGATGGAAATCTTACATCCTGGAAAATACCTGATAATCATCAGGTTAGCATGGGGTAATGTAAGAATTGTATGATCCGCATTCTGCTTCTTTTTTGCCGATTTATATTAAATTTGTAAAAAGACAAAAAAGTATGAAAAGGTTTTTATTATTATTTCTTACACTATTGTGTTTTACTCCTCTTATTAAAGCACAGACAGGGAATGGCGATCCCACGGAAATAATACTTGGAGAGGGCGGCTCACATGATGAGGGCAGAAATCATCGCTCTCCGAGTGTGATTCCTATTGAGGCCTCTTATTTTGCATTCTCGAGCAGTCTTTTGCTTACATTTAATAATGATTTGGGATCGGTCATAATTCTGGTTGAGAACCAGACTTCAGGATGGTATTTTCAGACTCAGATCAATGCTATTTCAGGTTCGCAGCTTCTCCCGATCTCTGGCGATGTGGGCCTATATGAGATAACGTTTACGCTCTCCGACGGGCACGAATATATCGGGACTTTTGAAATAGAGTAACCCGAAGCATGCGTCGCATCCTGCTCATTATGGTCTTGTGCCTTCTTGCAGTCGCCTCGACCGGCTTCAAGAAAGCGCGGCTGCGTGCGCAGTTGAAGGAACTGATGTCCAGCACGATCGTCCTGCCGGAGAAGATCACATGCGTTCACAATGGGGAGATCTTCCCGATGCCAGATTCTTTGCGAGACAAGCCGATATTATTAGTGTGTACATCGATTCGACGGAGTGTACGACCCGTCGAGTCTCCCATATTGGAATTTACCATGGTATATTCCATTTTGCAGAGGAAAGTGGATTTTTGAGGTAATGCTCATTCTTTCCAATATTGACCTTAATGGAATCCCCATAATTAGATATATATCAGATTTGGAGATTGAGCACCCTGTTTATGTGGATGTTTATAATGAGTTCTTCCAGGCTAATTATGCTATCCCTAAGGATAATAAGATGCATTCGTTTCTAATAAGTAGATTTGGCTCTTTTGTATGTTGGAGATCCAACCAGTTTAGAAAAGTGTTCCAAGTTTTTTGGAAGATGGTCAATAAACTAACAACTGATTTAAAACATGATGAAAAAAAGAATTCTTATTGCTATGCTGGCTATCATAGTGTCTTTGACACTTGCCATTACTTTCAAAACCGTTGCTAATCATGCTGACAATAGTCTTGATGTGAATCTTGAGGCGCTTGCAACCGTAGAGAATTCATACACATGTATACATCAACAGGCGTCTGGCGGGAGTATAAGGCACTGTGTTATATGTATTGGGAAATATCCCAATTATAAGTGTGAAAGACATACCGCATATGTCGGAGAACTAGAAAGCCCTTGTGTTTATGCTGACTAATGCAAAAAGCGCGCTGATAACGGTCCTGTTCTTGTCAGTTGGCTGTTCGGCAGTTTCTGAAAAAGAACTGCTCTTGTTTCCGGTTAAGGAGCAGATAAACAAGATAGAATCTGTCACAATCACGCCGGAAAGGACTCTTATAGAGTCGCTTAATTTAATGGGATTCGAGGCTTATGATGACAAATTGATCGCAACAGCGGATTTCTCTACCGATCATTTTTTGGAAGTTATGGACCTGTCTTCCGGGGTAGTTCTTCACCAATTATGCAGGAAGGGAAGAGGGCCGGGAGAATTCCTGGACATATCTCCACTTTTCTCGATAGAGGGAGAATCAATAATTGTATATGATGCTGAGACAGGGAAAATGGCGGAAGTGTCCGTTGATGGAGGAAGCCCGGGAGCGGTCACTCACCAGGTTAAGATAGAATCATCGGAAGGGGGAGTTTCTCCCATTATTATGTCGTCATATAAAGTGACGGAAGAGGAGGTAATCGCCTATAATTCCATTCAAGGTTCTCCTGAATTTATTGGAATTGAAAATCCGTATTATGCTTTTTATGATTGGAATAGCGGGAAGGAGACTCGCTCTGTTGTTTTGTTTGATGCGGCTCCAGTCAAAGATGTTCCGGGTGAAATGTGGATGAGTGCTTTTGAATTGAGGGATTGTATAAATAGCAGGAAAACGACTGTCTGCTTTGGGATGCATAGTATGCCCGTGTTGGGCTTTATAGATATCCGAACGGGCCAGGTTACAGGTTTTCGTCTCAAGGGTGAACCAGCTTTTTCTGTTAAAGAGCCAAAGTTGTGTTTTACGGGTATTTGTGCACAGGATCGTTATATTTATGCTTTGTATTTCGGGAAAGCAAATAATGATTATAATCCGGAAACCGGCAAAAGTGTCCTCTATAAAATAGATTGGGATGGGAATGTCCTCAAAAAATATGAACTGGACGGTTTATACCGGTCCTGTTGTTCAACATCGGATAAATTATACCTTTCCAAAATAGAAGCTGACTATAGCATAAAACTATACCAATTAAATATTAATGATTTATAAGAATGTATTATCGAAAAAACTTTTTCCTGAGTGTAATAAAATAGTATTAACTAAAATGCGCCGCTTGTTACTCATAGTTGCCGTATGTTTTCTTGCCATTGCCACGACCGGCTGCAAGAAGGCGCGGCTGCGCGCGCAGTTGAAGGAACTGATGGGCAGCACGATCGTTCTGCCGGAGAAGATTACATGCGTTCACAATGGGGAGATCTTCCCGATGCCGGATTCTCTGCGAGACAAACGGAAACTCATTGTTTACATCGATTCGACGGAGTGTACGACTTGCCGGATTTCTCATCTTTGGGAATATCAAGATCTGTTCAATCTGTCAGCACAGACCGGTTCTTTTGACGTTCTGCTGCTGATGTGTAACACGGAGTTTGAGTCGATTCCTTTGACACGATATCTTTCAGACCAGAATCTGCCCTATCCGGTATATGTTGATACGGACAAGGTTTTCCTAAAAGATAATCAGGTTATTCCGTCCGACACGAGAATGCATAGCCTGTTCGTAGATAGCGCGGGAAGACCCTTGTACGTGGGAGACCCGAGCCGATCGGAACAGATGCTGGCAGCATTCAAGATGGCGTTGCTGGATGGAAACAAGTAAAAAGACTATTTACAATTCATTGTTGTTAATCTGTTAAATTAAAAACGTTATGAAAAAGATGCATTTCATCGCACTTGGTGCATTGCTTGTTGCAGGACTCTCACTAGGAGTGGCTTCACTAAACTCTCATAAGAATGAGACTTTCTATATGAACTTGGAGGCGTTGTCAGAGCCGGAGGCTTTTGCAAAGGGGCATGGCGATTGCTATGATTCGGAAGAGTTTTCGCTGAACGTTTTGTATCTGGATTGTGATGCTGGGTGCAGATATTACTACGGAGTACCTATTATATGGACAAAGAGCACCTGTGGTGAGTAGAGGAATAATGGCCGGTTTCTATTCAAGAACGCTCCGGATCATGTCCGGGGTATTGTGCTTCCTGCTGGTCCTTTCTTGCTCCAATGCTTCTGTCAGTCTTGGCAATGAAGTATTCGTAAAAGCGTTTCCGGAGCATTTTGATTTGGGCGAAGGGGAACCCATGAAAACAGATTTCCGCGGGCTGGTGGATATCAAGGTGCATGGAAAGGAAGTCTATTGTATGACGATGGACCCGACCGGCCTGATCGGGGCCATTGATCTGGACCAGCAGCAAGGTTGGACCAAGTTTCTCCGTATAGGCAACGGTCCGCTGGAAACGCTGGCACCGATTCCCTTCCATACGATGCTGTTTCAGGAAGGATCTGACGGGGACTTGTCGGCGGATTTCTTCGACATGAAGAAAGGAATCATCCGGGTGAACCTCAGCCAGTCCCTTCGACAGGGCAGTCTGGTTGCGTCGCGGACAGGGGATCTGCCTTCGGGACTGACCGGAACAGCCGGTCTGACATTGTTGGACACCGATACTTTCTTCTTCCAGCATCCAAGCGCTGACTCCCGCCAGGTCATCCGGGGACTATGGAAGTCCGGTGAATAGTTTACCCCGGCGCAAGAGCGGTTGAATGCCTTTTCTCTCAGGGAGCCGGACAGTTTCATGTTCAATCTGTTTATGACCATGCCCGGGTATGAGCCGGAGCGGGGACGTATCGTTGAGGCATCCTCCCTGCAGAACACCATCCACCTGTATGACCTCCATACGCCGTATGCCCGTACGGTAAGTGTTTATGAGCGGGTAAAAAGAATGGAGGATCTGGAAGAATCCGGTCCGGAAGGCTTGAAGAGTTCGTTTAAGAAGGTGCTGACTTTCCCTTCCTTTTTCGCCGTGTTGTACTCGGGTGACAGCCTGTATAAGCCTGTCGGGCAAAAGCCACTCGTCCTGTTTTTCGATTGGGATGGGAATCCGCTCGCTGAGGCCGCTCCCGATTGTGCTGGGACGACGTTCGATATTGATCTCTCCGGGAAGAAACTCTATATCGCGGACCAAAAGAGCGAAACAATTCGTGTTTTCGACCTGTCGAAGGTGCTGGACAGAATAATGGCTTGAATTTGAGATTGTTTTCGGCAACATGAGAAAGGCCATTCGAAATATGCGAGGCCGGATTTCTCATCTTTGGGATTATCAAGGCCTGTTCAATCTGTCAGCATGGACATATGTTGATACGGACAAGGCTTTCCTGAAAGATAATCCGGTTACTCCGTCCGATGTCAGGATGCACAGTCTGCTGGTGGATAGCGCGGGAAGACCCTTGTTCGTGGGAGATCCGAGCCGCTCCGGACATATGATGACGGCATTCAAGTTGGCGTTGCAGAATAATTAAAAGTAAGAAAGACTATTAATTGTTATCAATCTATTAAAACCAAGATCATTATGAAAAAGAGACTATTGTTAATCCTTCTCGGCGCGGCTCTGGTCGCCGGATCGGTAATCGGAGGCGTTCAATTCTCCGATCGCGATGCCACTTTCAATGCTAACCTGGAGGCTTTGACGTTCATTGAACACAACACCGTGGACTGCTTCTCTAGTTCAGAATATTGGCCTGGTGAATCGTATTATGATTGCGGCGAGTGCAAGAAAGAAGAGAATAAACGGGGAAAACTGGATCAGAGGACATGCGAGCACTTCTATAATGTTGTTTTATAGCATTAAGGCCGTTTAGATATGTCTTATAATAATTTTCTTTTGGGAGGAGGGTTATTGATCCTCTTCCTTTGTGGTTGTTCCCCCAAATCATACGTCGTCCGTGATATTGACGGAGCGTGTGCGCATGCCAAAGTATTGGCCGGAGAGGATCTGTCGGATATGATTCCTGAGACTTTGATCCCATTCTGGATTCGCGCCGTTCCTCCGGTATTTATCGAGGTGAATGCTGGCGTAGACAGCCTTTTGTGTGCCATTCTTAATCGGGACAAGGGAATTCTCCAGCGTTTTGCATATAAAGGAAATGGCCCGCTCGAGTATCAGAATCCCTACATTTCAGAGGCAAGTTATTCAAAAGACGGTGTCGCATTCTCTTTATTGGAGAAACAGCGGGGGAGACTAGACCGGTATGTTTATTCCATCCAAGAGAATCGCGTGAAGCTTGAGGAGTCCCTGTCCTTCCCCCAAGAGATACGTATGGTTCGTCATCTATTCCGGACAGACAGGGGTTATATCGGCATTCTTGACAATCAGCAGCAGACAATTTTCACGGCAGATAAAGAACTGAAAAACATTGAGAAGCACCCATATAAAGAGCTTGAAGTGGAAATGACGCAAAATGAAAGCCAATACTTCCATTCCATGATGTGCGTGAGCCCAGATGGGAAACAAGCCGCACTTTCTTATTTCAGGTTACCGCGGATTGATATTCTGGATTCTGGCGGAGAGACCCGGCAGGTCTGTTATTATGGGAAGCGATTGCAAGTTCAGGACATTGATAAACATAATGCGAAGTACTATTTCGGTGCGATAGAGTGTGATAATGATAATATCTATGTTCTCTATGAAGGGGCGGGCAATGCCCAGGTCGTAAAGATGACATGGAGAGGAGAAATTGTTGATGTATATAATACTCCCGTCACGACATTCAGTATTGCGGACGGATCGATGTACGCATTAAAATTAGGGGAAGAAAAAAACACATTCATTCGATATGACATGCGATAGTGGTGAGGCCCCCCCCCAATATGGTATCGATAAAAATGTTTGTTAGAATAATCATTCGGTTTCCCCTTTTGTTGTCAGTCCTTTGCGTGTGTTTGTCATGCGATGGTCTGATATTGAATGTGCTCCGAAATACAACATATAATAGTTTTTCTTTATCCGGCCCCTCGCTGGACCGCTACTACGCGGAGATGGAGCGTTTCTTCTCCCGGGCGGATGCGGACATGTGGAGTCAGTATGCGTTCCAGGACTCGCTCTTTGCGACCGGGGATTATTTCCCGGACCTGGAGCGGCGCTATGACCGGGACGGCCTGCCGGAAGGGTACCTGCAGCACCGGATCGACGATGCCCTGGCGCAGTGGCGCAGCTCACCCTTTGCCCGCGAACTGGACTTCGCGGGCTTCTGCGAGTATCTGCTGCCCTACCGGATCGGGACGGAGGAGCCGGAGGAGTGGTGGACGGACTACCGGGCGACGTTCGGCAGTGTGCTGGATACGCTGGTGGCCCGTCCCGGGGTCACGCTCGCGGAGTTCTGCGATGCGGTGGGCCGGCTGCTGCCGGAGCCGCACCGGAGCTACACGGGCTATCCGGCGGGGAAGCCGAGCGGGAAGGCCTCGTCGCTGAAGCGGATCCTGGGCGGGACGTGCGAGGACTACCTGGGCCTGACCACGTACCTGTGCCGGAGCTACGGGATCCCGATCGCGACGGATTACACGCCGCAATGGGGGAACCACTCGAAGGGGCACCAGTGGAGCGCGATCATCCAGGGCGACAGCACGTATCACTTCATGATCGGTGAGCCGCTGTTCCTGGCGCGCGAGAAGCCGTTCACGTTCCGCCTGTCGAAGGCATACCGGCGGATGAATGCCCCGCAGCGCCGGTATCCGGGCCGGGGAAGCCGCCCGGAGGACCTCCCGGCGACGCTGCGCAATCCGCGGACGATAGATGTAACGCGGTATTACACGGACGTGACCGACTTGACGTTCAGCGGTTTGCGTGAGGGCGGCCGGACGCGGTGGCTGACGCTGAATGTGTTCGATGACGTGCGCTGGGCCCCGGTGGCGGGTGCGAAAAGACGCGGGGACAAAGTCACGTTCGAGGACGTGGCGCTGAACTGCGTGTACCTGCCGATGTACTATGCGGGCGGCTCATCGACACCGGCGCACTGGCCGGTGCTGGTGGGCAAGGACCGCAAGGTCCACGAACTGCGTCCGGACCCGGCGCGCCTGGAGACGGTGCACCTACAGCGCAAGTTCATGGACACGCTGGCGCGGCAGCGCGCGGACTCGCTGCTGGGCGGTCGGTTCGAGCTGGCGGACAACGCGGAGTTCCGGGATGCATATACGATCGCGGTCCCGGACACGGTGGGGATGAACTACCAGACGGCATCGGTTTCTGCCGACAGGAAGTTCCGTTATGCGCGCTATATTCCCGCCGTCGGGACGTCAGGCAACATCGCGGAGATCGAGTTGTACGACAGAAGCGGCAAGTTATTGCCGGTCGGGAAAGTCATCGGGACCTACCGTGCGGCGGACCGGTTCCACCCGATGGAGAATGTGTTCGACGGAGATGTGCTGAGTTACGCATCGTGCAGCCCGACGCAGCGTGAAGCGGCCTGGGTAGGCGTGGACCTGGGCCGGGCGGTGGAGCTCTCGGCGCTGAGTTATCTCCCGCGCAATGACGACAACTTCATCCGGGAGGGTGAGGAGTACGAACTGTGCTACTGGGACGGCGTCGGCTGGGCTTCGCTGGGTCGCCAGATCGGCCGCCGCGCGACGCAGGAGCAGGTCTACGATAACGTCCCGGCGGGGGCCCTGCTGCTCCTGCACAACCACACGAAGGGGAAGGAAGAGCGGATCTTTACGTATGAGGATGGCAGGCAGGTCTGGTGGTGAAATGTACTCAAAAACAAATAGATAAATACAAAAGATTGTTTATGAAAACCAAGAAAGCGGAATTGCTCTGTTTAATTTCAGTAATTGTGTCAATGTCGTTATTTATCCTATTAACGGGACTGACACGGTGAAGGGATCCTTCATTTGAAGCAAATCTGGAGGCGCTGTCGCGGAGGGAGTATAGAGAAACCCAATGCTGGGATTTATACAACGTTCAGAAGGACGTCGACATGCGTTACTGCAAGACCTGTTGCAAAATGATCAACGTGCGTCCATCTTTCCAAGAATACTACAAATATTGTTATTTTCCATGCGATTAAGGGTATCATTGATTTTTTTGGTATGCATAGTATTGGGAGTCATGTTGGTTTCTTGCGCGGGGGATCAGCCTCCTGCAGGCAGTTTCGTCGATTACGAAAGAGTCTGGGATTTCCCTGAAGAAATCCACCTGACAGATGGTGAAGGTCTGGATGTCGGCGTAGCTGGCGTGATGGATGTGGATGTTGCGGGAGATTACTTGTGGCTTGCGGGGATTAATCCGGAAGAATTAATCGTAGCATTCAAGCTTGAAGATGGCACTCGGGCAGGAGGTTTCTTTAAACTAGGGAATGGTCCGGGAGAACTGTTGTCGCCTCCGCTGTTCAATAATTTTCGAATAGAGGAAGGGAGAATCCTTCGGGGAAGCCTCTATGATGGAAGGAAAGAATATGTCGTATATGATATGGAACGTTCTCTGTCGAGCAGTTTCCCGGTCGAGATTTCGTGTGATATTGTCCCCGCAGGCCTGAAAAGTTGTATCGCAGTCGGGGAGCGTGGCTATTTCTGTCGCAGATGGAATGAGCGGGAAAGCGGCCTGACGCGTTATATCTGGAAATCAGGTAGGAAAGAATCGCTTTCGTTATGTGCCCCCCTGGAGAAACTGCAGATCACGGTCCCGTCAGACGGGTATAATTACAATCTGGCGGGGACCGCGATGGGTTATCACGCGGGCAGAGGATGTGTCGTGGAAGCCTGTTTATTCTTGAATCTGATTCATCTATATTCCTTGGACGGATCATTCTCGAAAACGGTGTGTTATGGCAGGCGTGCGGATGATCTGTCTCGTTTGGAACGTCTTCCATTTCTGGAGGTCCAGCGACGCTTCAATGATGTGCGTGTATTTGATAACTTCTTCGCTGTGTTGTATGAGGGACATGACGTGCTGTTGTTCAATTGGTCGGGTGACCCATTGTTTCGGTTTGTACTTCCGGAAAAAGCGGACAGTTTTGACATGGATCTGAGCCGGGGCATTATATATGCCTTGGGGATCGAAGAGGAACGGATCGTGAAATATGGAATCACGAAGGATCTCCCATGAGATGGCGCGTGTCCTTCAGGCGTTATGGTTTTTGCTTGTTTCGGGAGTCTGCCTTTGGGGCATCGTTGAATCGCTCTGCAGCCTGTCGCAGGTGCTGGGCTGGCGGAGTTCCCGTCACGCGCTGTATGCGCTGACGGGCCACTTCCAGAATCCGGGCCCGTTCGGCGGGTTCATCGCCTGCGTGATGGCGGTGGCGGGGGCGTGGTTGCTCCGCCATTCGAAGGATCATCCTGCCGGACCAACCATTTATTCGGTTGTCAACTGGACTACAACGGCTCTCGCCTGGGTGGCCCTGGCGGCTGGAATCCTGGTCCTGCCGGCCTCGATGAGCCGTGCGGGCTGGCTGGGACTGGCGGTGGCGCTGGGAATTGAATGGCTGCGCGTGCTGCCGTCCGGCAAGCGCACCAAGACCCAAAGAATGGTCATAGGATTAATGTGTTTTTTTCTGTTCTTGGTCTGATTCGTCAAGCCCATTCTAGACAGAATTTCTGCTGCAGTTCTGGGAAGGGTGCAGAAGTTAATAATGTCCTGCACCTTCCCGGATGGCTTGTCTTTGGAGGGATTAGCTCCGTTACTTAACTCCGTTACTTTTCTTGGTTGCTCCGTTACCAAACTCCGTTACTCTGACACTTTCTTGGTTACTATCACGCCAGAAAGTAACTACGACCTCTTTCTTCTTGGTGTCGTTAACGACCTCCATTTTATCATCCAGTTCTCGAGCACGCAGGAAGCCACTGCCAATGCCTGAATATGGTAGTAAAAATGCTCCGTGAGTAAAAAGCATCTTGTTCCTCGGAAGGGATGTACCAGATAAGACGTCCTCCACTTCCAATCCGCCCGGGAGGGCACCTGGACTATGGATTTCTACGCGATTATCAAAAACGAACAGCCGGATAGGAGTTTCCCAGCTATATGAACGGTGCAGGAGGGCATTCGAGCAAATCTCGGAAAAAGCGCCAATAGGAATCTCCAACTGTCCGAGGGAGTTGAAATCCGAATCTACCTGAACATTATGCAGATTCCGCTTGAGAAAAGCCATCATGGCTTCATATTGAACCAGAATGCCACCATCGGCATCCAAATCATCCATTTTGTCACGGAACTCCGTTCCGCCAAGACTGTTCCCGATAAAGCTGACGCATTTGACTGTGGCAGTAGGAAGCCAACGCCATGGATGTCTGCCGAACAACAACATCGCCGCATAGGTGATGCCGCCATCAGAACGTATGAGTCCAAAATTCTTGAGCAAGCGCTCAACCGTCATCCCGCGCACAAAGATCGGTCTCGGTGTTTTCCGGGACCGATTTTCTTGTTTATCTTTGCAGTATGCTGAAGATCCTCATGATGATCCTGCTGGCGGCGGGGCCGCTGCAGGTGGGCCGGAGCGTGCGGCCCGCAATGACAGTACTGGAGAGCGAGCAGCGGGAAGGCTACGTGTGCCAGCTGGTCGAGTATAACGTCTCGGCGGGGGAGCGGGTGCGCTCTTACCTGCTGGTCCCGGACGGAGCCCGGCGCTTCCACCGCCGCCCGGGCCTGGTGTTGCTGCACGATCATGGTGCCCGTTTCGATATCGGCAAGGAGAAGTTGGTCCGGCCGCTGCCGTCTGCGCCGGACTACATCAAGGCATCCTCGAAGCAGTGGGTGGACGATGGCTTCGACGGTGTGTATTTCGCTGACCGGCTGGCAGCGGAAGGGTACGTGGTGATCGTGCCGGACGCCCTGTACTGGGGCGGACGTAGCACGGAACTCTGCCAGGAGTGGTCCCGCCGGAAATACGGAGATGTCCCGGGCGATCCGGATGAGCTCAAGACCGCGGTCTACGAAGGCCAGCGGACGGTTTACGACAGCCTGGCGCGCAAGGGCGTCGTCTGGGCGGAGCAGACGCTCCGCGAAGACGCCGCGGCAGCGCGCCTGCTCCGGCGACTTCCCTGCGTCAGGAAACGCCGGATCGGCTGCTTCGGCTGGTCCATGGGGGCCCACCGTGCCTGGCTGCTGACGGCTTTCTGCAAGCAGGTCCGCACGGGTGTTGCGCTGTGTTGGATGACCTTGATGGAGACCCAGGTCCAGCCCTACAAGGCATCGGACTATTCGATGCTGATCCCGCAGATGCGGGAGAAGTATGATTTCCCGGACATCGCCCGCTGGCTTGCCCCCAAGCCTTTTTTCTTCCTGAACGGCCTGCAGGACAAACTCTTCCCCGTGCCCGCCGTAGAGACAGCTTTTGCGCGGATGCAGGAGATCTATGATGAAAAAGGCGCAGGCGGCCGCCTGCGCACGGAGTTCTTCGACGGCCCGCATCACTGTGGTCTTGCCGAGCAGCAGACGATCATAGACTATCTCGCATCGCAGCTTTAAAGATGTCGTCGGTCTGAAGGAAGAGGTGGTAATAGGCCTTGTCGCCGAGCTTGGAGTATCGGCCCACGAGGGCCTGGACCTGCGTCATCATGTACTGCTTGTCCGTCTCCCACTCATCCCCCTTCGGGACGAGCCCGTCCTTGGCCTTCGCAAAAGCGAGGAACTGCTGCTCCAGTCCGGCGCGGTCCAGATAGGATAGCAGCCGGTCATAGTCGTCGATTTCAGACAGCTCCCGCTTGTGGGTGTCGAAGAAGGCAGAAGCGAAGCGCATGGCCGTGGCCTTGCGGTTGCAGGCTACGTAGAACTGCCCGGCGCGCGTGGTGTCCACGGGCACGAACACGTCCGGCAGGATGCCGCCTTTCTCGACCCGCATGCTGTCCGCGTGGTACATCTCGCCGGACTCATAGCGGCGCAGCACCTCATACTCGTATTCGTCGGAATAAGGCTTCTGGATGCAGCGGCCGGAAGGCGTGTAGTAGCGTGCCACGGTGATGCGCATCCCGGATTTGTCGCTGAAGAAGAAGGGCTCCTGGACGAGGCCCTTGCCGAAGGTGCGGCGGCCCACCAGCCTAGCCCGGCCGTTGTCCTGCAGGGCGCCGGCCAGGATCTCGCTGGCGGAGGCGGAGCCTTCGTCGACCAGGACCTTGAGGGCAAGGTCCTGGAAAGGTCCGCGGCCGTCGGCCCGGAACTCCTCGCGCTTGCGGTGCCTGCCCTCCAGGTAGACGACGAGCGCCCGCCGCGGCAGGAACAGGTTGGAGAGCTTGCAGGCCTGGTCAAGGTAGCCACCGGTGTTGTCCCGGAGGTCGATCAGCAGCTCGCGCATGCCGCTCTCTGAGAGCTCCGCGCAAGCCTTGAGGAATTCCACCTCGGTGGTGCGGGAGAACTTGGACAGGCGCAGGTAGCCGGTCGTGTCGTTTACCATGAAGGCGGCGTCCACGGAGTAGGTCGGGATCTTGCCGCGCGTAATTTCAAAGGGAATGACCTCACGGTCGCGCTGCACGGTCACGAGGACCTTGCTGCCCGCAACGCCCTTGATGCGCCGGACCATGCTGTCCTGCGGGAAATGGACGCCGGCTATGTTGGTCGTGTCGACCTTGAGGAGCCGGTCGCCCGGCTGCAGGCCGATCTTCTCGGAAGGGCCGCCGGGGATCACCTCGATCACGACCGCCGTGTCGTTGGGGACGTTGAACTGGATGCCGATGCCGTCGAAGTTGCCGGTCAGGTCCGCCTCCGTCTCCTCGAGGATCTGGGGCGGCATATAGGATGAGTGCGGGTCCAGGGCGGAAAGTGCGGCGGCGGCCACGGCCTCGCTGACCTTCTGGTGGTCCACGGAATCAACGTAGTTCTCGTCTATGCTCTGGAGGATCAGCTCGACCTTGCGCCAGTCGGTGCTCCCGACGCGCATCGTGTGCTGTCGCTTGCCGACCGTCTGCACGAGCAGGGCGATCAGCAGGCCGATGACGACGCCCAGCAGGGCGACCAGGATGGAGGATTTTTTCATGCTCAGTCGATTTTCTCGACCTCGATGCCGGCGCGGCGGAGGAGGTCGATGCCGTCAGTGAGGCGGTATTCGTCGCGGTAGACGACCCGCCGGATACCGGACTGGATGATGAGTTTGGAGCACTCCATGCAGGGGGAGGCGGTCACGTAGAGGGTGGCCCCTTCCGCGCTGTTGCCGGACTTGGCCACCTTGGAGATGGCGTTGGCCTCGGCGTGCAGGACATAAGGCTTGGTGACCCCGTTCTCGTCCTCGCAGATGTTTTCGAACCCGGAGGGCGTGCCGTTGTAGCCGTCGGAGATGATCATCCGGTCCTTCACGATCAGGGCTCCCACCTGGCGGCGCTTACAGTAGGAATTGGAAGCCCAGATGGAGGCCATCTGCATGTATTTGTCGTCGAACTTGTTCATCTTATCTCTGGTAAAGGTAGCGTTTGATGCTCCGCTTCGGGGTGCGCTCGAAGTCCTCCGGCATGAACTCGATCTTGCGGATCTGGGCGTAGGAGGGGAGGAGCTTGTTGATCTCGGGGAGGCTGCCCTGGATGCGTTCTTCGATGGCTTCGCGGGCCAGCCCGTCGAGCTCGGCCTGGTGGTAGTCCGGATAGATCAGGGCCGTCAGGCCTCCGTTGTCCTCGACCACGAGCGATTCGACCACGTAGGTGACATTGTTGATCACGGCCTCGAGCTCCTCGGGATAGATGTTCTGGCCGCTGGGGCCCAGGATCATGCACTTGGAGCGGCCGCGCAGGTACAGGAAGCCGTCGTAGTCGATCACGCCGATGTCGCCCGTCTTGAACCAGTTGTCGTTGGTGAAGCTGGCCTTGGTGGCCTGCTTGTTCTTGTAGTAGCCCAGGAAGACGTTGTCGCCCTTAACCTGGATCTCGCCGGGTTCCTTGTAGGGGTTCTTGGAGTCGATGCGGACCTCGCAGCCCGTGATCGGCATGCCGCAGGAGCCCTTGCGGGTCTTCCACCACTTGGCGTAGGTAATCAGCGGGGCGCATTCGGTCATGCCGTAGCCGACCGTGAAGGGGAAGTGGATCTTGCGCATGAAGGCCTCGACCTCGGGGTTGAAGGCGGCGCCGCCGAGAATGACCTCCTCGAAGCGGCCGCCGAAGGCCTCGATCATGCTGTTGCGGATCTTCTTCTGGATCACCTGGTCCACGATGGGGATGCGCATCAGCGACTTATGGCGGTCCACCACCGGCTTGATCTGGGATTTGTAGACTTTCTCGATGATGAGCGGCACGGCGATGATGATGTCCGGATGGATCTCGGAGAACGCCTTCATGATAACCTTGGGGCTCGGGGTGCGGGTCAGGAAGTGGACGTGCGCGCCGATGGTCATCTCGAAGAGGAACTCGAACATCAGGCCGTACATGTGCGCGGACGGGAGCATCGCGACCATCTGCGATTCGCAGGTCATCTGCGGCTCGGCCGTCTCGTGGGCGAAGCGGATGTTGCAGAGGAGGGCGCGGTAGGGGATCATCACACCCTTGGAGAAACCGGACGTGCCCGAGGTGTAGTTGATCAGGGCGAGCTCCTCCGGCTGGTCCTCGTAGTAGTTGAGGTGGTCGGGGGTGAAGCCGTTGGGGTACATCTGGTTGAAGGTGCCGGTGAGGTTCTTGCGGACGCTCACCAGGTCCTGGTTCTTGGCGTAGATGTAGTTGAGGGTGTTCATCTGGACGATGACCTCCAGGCCCGGCATCTCGGCCTCGGAGAGGCCCTGCCAGATGACTTCGTCCACGAAGAAGACCTTGGCGTCGGAGTGGTTGACGAGGTAGTGGATGTTCTCGGGCTTGAATTCGTGCAGGATGGGCACGGGCACGGCGCCGTAGGTCGTGGCGGCCAGGAAACACACGCCCCAGTGGGCCTGGTTGCGGGAGCAGAGCGCGACCTTGTCGCCCTTTTTGAGCCCGCATTTGCGGAAGGCGATGTGCAGGTATTCGATGCGCTCCGCGACATCCTTGTATTTGAGGGTGACGCCCTGGTAGTTGGAGAGCGCGTCACGCTCCCAGTTCTCTCTGATGCTCTTCTCGATGAGCTTGTTTACCGATTGGAATTCCATTGGAGTCTGATGCCTTTTTTGTCCCAGGCAAGGGTTTTATCGGGTTCGTACACGAGGAGGCGGCAGCCCCGGCCCGGCCATCTGGTGCCGGTCCCTTCGGGCCGCCCGGCGTCGAGGAAGGCCCGGACGGCCGCCTCGCTGCCATATAGGTACCAGCCGCCGTATGCGGCCGTGTGACTGTCGTCGGGCAGGCCGAAGGCGCTGCCGTAGAGGATGGAGAGGAACCCGCGCCAGGGGTTCTCCGTGGGCTCGCGGTCCTCCACCGCCTTGGCGGGCCGCACCAGCGTGACGGCCCCGCCGCCGAAGTGGACGAGGGCGATCTCCTTGATGTCCAGCTCTTTCTCCCACTTGAGCGGGTCCTTGCCGCTGGCCTTGCGGAGCTCCTCGAGCGTGCGCTTGTAGCGCGTGAGCTTGACGGAGGCGTCCTGCCAGCGCTCCACGGCCTGGCGCGTCTGGGGCTGGGAGACGGGCAGGGCCACGGCCAGGCGGGTATCCTCCGGGAGGATGGCGCCCAGCCGGCTGTCCCCGAAGGGGAGCAGGGCGAGGATGTTGGCGTAGTATGTGTCGGAGTCGCTGCAGACCGGGAGCACCGTGAAGCCGTCGGACAGGGGCTTGAGCACCGTCCAGTCGGCGACGCTGCGCAGGAATCCGGTCAGTTCGCGCCGGGGGAAGAAGCCCTTCAGCCAACTGGCGGGAGCGAGCCGCTCGGCGCCGCCGTTGCGCAGGATGACGAACTGGTCGTCATCCGCTGCCGCGAGCGCCTCGCGGAACCCCGGCGCGTCCAGGATGGAGGTGTGCTCGGAGAGGTGGCGCTTGACGGCCGTCAACTGGGCGTCGGAGGGGCTGATGAGCAGGAAGCCGTCGCGGTGGACTTCCTCGTCCGGCGGGAAATACTCCGCGCGCAGCCGCAGGCTGGCCGCCTGGGCGAGCAGGCCGCTGACCGCCTCGGAGGAGTCGGCCGGGGCGCGTCCGGCGTCCAGCGCCAGCACGGGCACCAGCGAGCCGTTGTAGCAGAGCGACAGGGCCATCCGGGCGTTCTTGAAGGCGGACAGGTCCAGCCGGTGCAGGACGCTCGTGGAATCATACAGCGACAGGCCCTCGGCGCAGCGGTCGTAGCAGACGACCCCCAGCGCGTCGGAGGGGACGGTCGTGATCAGCGCGGGGATGCGCCGCTCGGCGGGCGCGGCGTCGCGACCGCAGCTGCGGCCGCCGCAGGAGAGCAGGACCGGAAGGACGAGAATCAGGGCAAACAGGCTTTTTTTGCACATAACCCACAAATATACTAATTATTCGGTTTATGTTTTTCCGTGGAAATCAGTATCTTTGCACGTTTTTAGGAAAGCGGGGCTCCCCCGGAGTCCGCATCAGACACAGAATATGCAAGAAATCAGAAATATAGCCATCATCGCCCACGTCGACCACGGCAAGACCACGCTCGTGGACCGGATGATCTACCAGGCCAACCTGGTGCGCCAGCCCGAGAACCTGGGCCAGCTGATCCTGGACAACAACGACCTGGAGCGCGAGCGCGGGATCACCATCCTCGCCAAGAACGTCTCCGTGATCTACAAAGGCGTCAAGATCAACATCATCGACACCCCGGGGCATAGCGACTTCGGCGGCGAGGTGGA
>JAEEGK010010352.1_pt1 | contig 21536 bp, 22 predicted proteins | sample 8958771 | NCBI WGS metagenome assembly JAEEGK01 (sample SAMN16246547, study PRJNA631951) | gut metagenome | biome: gut microbiome; feature: rumen; material: SC-attached | host: Bos | place: Iran: Karaj | collected 2018-10 | reverse complement strand
ATATGGAAATGATTGCATTGAGTAAAATTATTACAGAACTTTGGCCACAAATCCTGTGTAAAATAGTCAACACATAATTCTTTTTTAAGTTGTTCAGATTCTCTTTTTAGTATTCGTCTGCTTTTATTATACCAGCGGAAATTGAGCTGTGATAATCTTGAATCATGTATTTCATTACAAAAAGGTTCAAATATATCGGTATAACCTTTATCAATTTTAAAATTCGCATCATCACTGTAAAGCATGAATTTAATTTTATGTTTTAGACAGTAAAGTACTGCTAAAATCATATTGTTGTATTCACTGAAGAAGCCGGCGTTGACACCTATATGGAATAGTAATTTCTTTTTGAAAGAATTGTTCAATTCTGTATATCGTGTTTGTAATTCTTCGTCTGTCATTTTTTTAGCCAAACCTTAAATGTTTTTTGATATATTCGTTTCAAAAAACGTCCTAACGCCCATTGAGTATAAAAATTATAGAACAAAAGACTGAATATGGTAGAATGAGAAGCTGTGTTTCTAACACCAGTGATGATTGAGCTTTCTAGTTCCATGTTTTGATGGACAAGAGATTTTGAGGGTGTTACGCCTCTAAAATCTATAACTTTTCTGTAACGTCCCCAACTGTCAGCGGGGATATAAACGGGAAAATTGATAGAAAGAATTTTTTCGGCAGCTTCTTTTGTTATTACATAGCCTGCGGCTTGTGCCATTGAACCATATTTAATCATATATGGCTTGGAAAGATAGTATTTTCCACAAAGATGTATTTTATCTTTTTTATAGGTTAAATCGCATTTAGTAAGCGTTATCAGTTGATTTTGTTTTATATGCTTTTCAAGTTCAGGCAATACCTTAAGTATATCAGGAGAAATAACAGCATCGTCTTCAAAAATAAGCGTGTAAGGAATGTTTTCTTCTAGCATTTTTTTATAAATTGCCTGATGACTAAGAGCACAGCCTATTTCACCGGGAGACATCAGCCGTTTCTCGTATTTTTGAGAGGGTATTCTTGCAAAATACTTTTCGTCATTGTAATAATCAGCACCCCAAAATGCATCTAAGAATTCATAATTCAGACCGAGTTTTTCAAATTGTTTCGTAATTAAATTTCTACGTTCTGTAGCATTTTTAAGGCTGATTACAAATATTCTCACTGATAGAATCCTTTGGTTTTATGCTTCTTATAAAAAAATCTATTTACGATAGATTTAGTTTTAAGTTTGAAAGAAATCTTTTTTAACATCTTGTCGAATATAATTAAAAATGAATTTTTGTAAAGTTTTTTTCCTGAAGAAAGGATATACATTTCACGTATAGATAGACAATGAAAAGCAATGGGTTTATCTATAATAGACGTAATATGATTCTCCCCATTTTCATCACCATATCTAACTTTTGGATGTTTCTCAGAATAGATATAAGGCGGCCATGTATAAAAGCCTTTTACATACGATGGTTTTACTCTGAATAATGTTAACAAAAAGTAGCACAAAGTCCAATCGCATGCTTTTTGATAAAATGAATCAAAAGTTTTTATTCTAGACATTATTTCTTCAAAATGCGATAAAAGCTTTTTTACAAGACTATTGGAAAGAGCAAAACCAGGTCCCCCGCGAGGCATGAGAAATTCTATGTTGTTTATGCTTGCCGGGAAAAAATCTCCACCGATATAATAATCCTGCGATGAATCAAACTTGGAAAGTGCATTAACCAAGTTTTCAGCGAAAATATATGCATCGCAACCAGTTATATAAAACCATTTTTTGTCTGGGTACATTTCATAAAGTTTTTTTAGACCATAGTATTGCTTGTCATTGGCAGAAGCGTAATCTTCACCGACAAAACTTCCTGCTGATATCATTTTCAGTTTCGGATCGATATAGTTACCACCAATTAAATAGCCGAACTTAAAATCTTGAAGCCATGTATTCTGGCATGACAAGGCTCTTTCATGCAAATTTAACGCTGATGTAAAAACGAGTACAACAATATCGTCTGTTGAAAGCTTTTCCATAGATTATCCTTTAGTTGATAAATGAGCTATTCTATCAGCTGTTTCTGGAAAATCTTCGAGCCAGTTTCTGGCTTCTGGATGGTTGCAAGGTGTTGTAACTAAAATATGCAGATTGTTATGGTGATTATCTGGTTTAGGAGTCATATAATCTTTACCATATTCATTCGTAAGATATGCATTGCAATCTTGTGGTACAAAGAAAAAATCGTCTTCGAATTTCATTTTTTTAAGAGGAAAAATCCATTTATCTTTATAATGGTAATGCCATGTCGCTCCCAAATCAAAAGCCCATACAGACTTTGGACCAAGTAAACTTAATCCCTTAATAACGAATTGAAGCCCAGAATAGGTGATAAAATAGTACAGTATATTTGCAAAAAGCCTTTTAAGTTTTCGCTTGAAACCTTGTGCATTTTTTATGCTGGGAGGGTTATATGGAGGCATACACATTCTGATTCTAGAAAATACTTTCCTCATGTAATGGTACTTTTTCAAAGGAAATATATCTATATAAACACTTATAAAATCTCTGTCTGGATCAGCTCCTTCGTCAATTCTTTTGCTGTATCTGTCTCTTAACCGCTGGAAACCATCTCTAGTATCATGATAAACATATTCTGGAAACTCAGAATCTGGCAATGAAAGAAATTTATCATAGTCGTCAAGGGGCATTATAACATCTACATCATCATCCCAAGGGATAAAGCCTTTATGCCGTACAGCACCAAGAAGTGTACCACCGTCAAGCCAATATGTCAGATTGTTTTTTTCGCAAATTGAAGCAAAAACTTTTAAAAGTCCTAGCATAACTTCTTGAGCTTGTTCTAATTCGGTTGCCTTTTCTAGGCGTCGATCGGGTAATTTTCTTTCGCTCATAAACTTATCCAGCTCCTTGGTTTTATCTCTTCAAGTGATGGATCATCATTCTTTGTCCATTTTGATGGGGTTATTACAATTTTATTATTATTTTGATTCAAATATGCACCCCACCAACTATATGTTGAATTAGCTATTATATTATGACTACATTTTGACATTAAAAACAAGTCAAAACCAGGGTCGTCTTTTAGATATGGTTCATCAACTACAATTGTGTAATTGGCAGATTCCATTTTTAGGGCAGAAAAAATAGATAAGCAAAAGTCTTTATCGTTACTAAAAATGAAAAAATGTGGATCTATTGTGTTTTCTTTAAAGTAGAGGATTGCCTTTGAATAGTATTCGTGCGTACATATTCCGCTATAAGGACTGCCATCTGAAAGATAATCACCACCACGAATATGAAGGCTTACAGGGTTTGTACACTGTTCTATTAGATTATAAGTTTCTGTTTTGATATAGGTTCTTTCATTTTTGAATTTTAGGATGTCATGAATGTTATTGTTTTTTGTTAATTCTTCGATATATTCAGCTCTCTGATAAAAACCAGTCTGGTATGATCGGATTATGTACTTTGCAAAGACTTTTTTTGCGTTAATTCTAATATTTGAAAACACCCTTTCTGGAGCGAATATATTTGTGGCTTGGTCACCATTTATATCATATAGATTAAACACTTCCGTTAGATCGTGACTTTTTCCGTTTTTATCGTATGTCTTATTGAGAATATAATTGACTTTCCAACCATTGTTATGCTGTAAAAGACCGTAGCAATACTGAAAAATCTGGTTTCCAAGACCGGCGAATAGTTTAATGTATGTTTTTTTATACATCTTATAAAACATGTTTTCTGTAAATAGTTCTCCATACGGCATTAATAATATACTTTGTATGTAGTTTGCGTACAAAACCTCGTTCTACGAAATCAAGAAATTCTAAGAACCGATTTTTTTTATATAGTTTTCGTCCTGAATAAAGACGATACATCTCTCTGATTTTAATACAATGAAATGCGATCGGGTTAGAAATGACAGGTTCTGTTATTTCTGAACCATCTTCAGATTGCCATGTTTCTCCCGGATATCTGTATGGCGGGTAATGATAAAAACCAGGGACAGAAGTGACTTTTATAGAGAAGAGTTTCATTAAATAGTATGCAAGAGAAACATCACAAGAACCATTTTTAAAAACTGTGTAGTTTGAAAAATCAGAAAGGATAAAATCAATTTGAGGTATTAACTTTTTAACTAAAGAATTGCTCAAACAAAAACCAGGGCCACCAGCGGGAAAATATACTTTTGTTCCATCAATATCACTATATCTACAATGACCACCAATGAAAAAATCTTTGGAACTGTCATATTGAGATAACATAGAACATAGATTATCGGAGTAAACATATGCATCACAGCCTGTGATATAAAACCATTTTGCATCAGGGAATTGTTTATACATGATTTTCAGACCAATATACTGTTTATAAGTAGCTGAAAGATAATCTTCCCCAGCATTATCTATATTAATCATCTTAAGCTTTTTATCTTTACAAAAACCCCCTACCAAGTAGCCCTTTGGAAAATTATTGAGCCATGTATTCTGAACACTTAAAGCGCGTTCATGAAGATTTTTTGCTGAAGTAAAAACTAATAATACAATATCATTAACCGAAACACTATCCATATAGACTCCTTTCTATATAAACCAGAAAAATTGTTAGCATTCTTTCGTATGATAAATCTTATAATTTTAAGGTTCTTTTTATCCATCTAATAGGGATAAGAATTTTATTACAAATCTTGTATAATTTGGAAGCAGAAGCATTTGACCATGCATTAGCGGATTCACGAAGATTCATTATATCTGGAAGGAAAGGTAGATAGCAATCTATATGATTTTTAACGATCTGTCTTTTTAATTCATTAATATTAATTCTTGCTTCGGAATTGCGTGAAACAGGCTTTTGTCTGTAATAGAATAGTATTTCAGGAATTTTAATTATAACATCATCTGGTTTTAACAATGAAAGATAGAAATCCCAGTCTTCATATCCATTTTTCATATTCGGGTTATAACCACCTGCTGATAAAAAATCAGACTTTCTAATGAGTGATGTAACAAATATCTGATTCATCCATAATAAGTTTTCATATTTAAACTCGGGAAGAATCCAATCGCTGTTTCTTGCTCCAAAAAAGTGCAAATTACAATAAACTAATTTACATTTTTCGTTTTTATTGAATTCGTTAAGAGCCTTTTCAATATACGTTGGTGCAATCATATCATCGGCATCAAGCGGAAGTAAAAACTCACCGCTTGCTTTTTCTACAGCCACATTACGTGCAATGCAAACTCCAGAGTTTTCTTGATGAATAAGTATAAACCTTTCATCATTTTCAATTAGATTTTTTGTTATTTCATAGCTGTCATCTGTTGAGCCATCATCAACGATTATACACTCCCAGTTATGATAAGTTTGAGATTTAACAGAGTTTATAGCATCTTCAATGTATTTTCCTTGATTGTAACAAGGCATAATAATGGATACTTTATTTATTATGTCATTTGTCATGTTAATCTTTTCCTCATAAATAATTCACTGATACTAATTATATTAGTATCAGTGAATTATCGTTTTATTTTCCTCACCAAAGCAATGATGATAGGTGGTATGAAGAGTCTTATTGTATTTTTTAATACTTTTTTATGTTTTATAGGTAGATTAAAACGTTTTTTCAATTGATTAATTTCATTTATATGAAAAATTGTTAGACCTGTGCTAATTCCAGACTCATCATATTCAGCAATTATCATAGGAATGTGATAAAAAGTGCATTTATTATCCCTCAAACGGAGTGCATAATCCCAATCTGCCAAAATTTTTAAAGATTCATCATAAAGTCCAAATTTCTCATGGAAAAGTCTTGGAGAGAAAAAACCTTGATGAGGCAGCATTCCAGAATCAAGCCTTTCGTAACTTTTACATGAGGTCCATGTATATTTATCCTCAGAATAACAATCAACAGCACCATAAACAACTTCCATGGGATGTTCACGGAGAACACAAGAGAGATGCGATAAAACATTTTTAACTAGTTTGTCCCCAGAATTCAGCATATAAACCCATTCTCCCCTTGCATGACGGATCCCTTTGTTCATTGCGTTATAAATGCCGTTGTCTTTTTCACTGCACCACCAGGAAACATGCCGGGCATAAGTTTCATTAGCAAAGAATTCTTTTATAACGTCTACACTGCCGTCTTTACTACCTCCGTCTACGATAATATGCTCGTAGTCATCGAAGTTTTGCGCAACAACACTTTCTATCGTTTTTTTTAGCCCCGCAGCATTGTTGTAATTAATCGTGATTATGGAAAGCAGAGGAGTGTTGTTTTTTTCTGTGGCAGTTATATCCATAAACTAAATGTCCTTAATTCCCCTGTCTGAATCCTTCGAAACTCGGCCATTTCTGATCTTTATCAGAAAGATTCAGAGGCAAGCCGAAAAAAGTGTAGCTATCCGCAGATGCTGAATTATTGTATGTGCCCTCGATTCCGGGCCACTTGATTTCGATTTTTGGATCGTTCCAAGCGATTCCGCCTTCGTCATTCGGGTGGTAGAAATCACTACATTTATAGCAGAATTCTGCTATATCGGAAAGTACCAAAAAACCGTGCGCAAAGCCAGCTGGTATAAGGAACTGTTTTTTGTTTTCTTCTGAAAGCTCTGCGCCATACCATTTGCCATATGTTTTACTGCCAGTACGTATATCTACGGCGACATCGAAAACAGAACCCTTTATTACGCGTACAAGTTTTGCCTGTGGAAACTGTTTCTGAAAGTGAAGACCGCGTAAAACTCCTTTTGTAGACATAGACTGATTATCCTGAACAAAAGTGATATCAAGACCTGCTTCTTTCATGTCATTCTGGTTATATGTCTCCATAAAATAACCACGGTTATCGCCATGAATCGCAGGCGATATGATGCAAAGCCCTTCAATCCCTCCAACGTTTTTCTCAACTAATATCTGCCCCATATTATAGCTTAGCCTCCTTTAAGTATCGTTTCACAGCGTCTTTCCAATCTGGAAGTGGCTTAAATCCAGATTCTAAAAGTTTCGTCTTGTCCAAGCGGCTGTTGAAAGGCCGGGCAGCCTTGTTAAGTCCGTATTCGGCAGTGGAAACAGGAATGACTTTAGTAGGAAGTCCGTATTGTTTGTAGAATTCAACGCAGAAATCATACCATGAAATATAACCGCCTTCATTTGTGGCATGATAATATCCGTATTTATCTGATTCAATCATATCGACAAGTAATCGTGATAGATCAGGAGTGTAGGTTGGGGTACCAATTTGATCGTTGACGACACGTACTGGATCGTGAGTTTTTCCCACATTTATCATCGTTTTTATGAAGTTTTTTCCGTTCAAACCAAAAACCCAGGCCGTCCTAACGATAAAAAACTTTTCCAACGTACTTGAAACAGCAAGTTCACCGTCTAGTTTGCTTTTACCATAAACGTTAAGCGGAGCATAGTTTTTATCATCAGGTCTCCAAGGTTCCGTGCCTTTCCCATTGAAAACATAATCAGTAGAGATATATACCATTTTCGCATCGATTTTTCGAGCCGCATTCGCAATGTTTTGCGTGCCTGTAACGTTCACTGCTCTTACAAGGTCTGTTTTATCGGCATCTTCAGCAGCGTCAACGGCTGTCCATGCAGCGCAATGGATCATTGCATCTGGTTTTTCTTTTGAAATTACGGTCGAAACTGCATTACCATCAGTAATATCCAGCTTTATATATGGCATTGAGTATACTGCTGAATTGTCTGAAATTCCGCCGTAAGTTTCTGTTATATCGGAGCCAATCCCGTCAAAACCTCGTTTTTTTAGCTCGTTCATAACGTCATGTCCAAGCTGTCCGTTGACTCCTGTAACAAATACTTTCATATCAGTACCTTACTTTTCCTTCTGCAACAGCACGTAAATGTGCGCCATACGGGGATTTACCATAGCGAGTCGCGGACTGCAACAGTTTTTCTTTGTTAATCCAACCGTTTTTATATGCTATTTCTTCTGGAGCAGATATTGTAACGCTCTGGCGTTTTTCTATCATCTGGACAAAATCAGCCGCCTCTAAAAGGCTGTCCATTGTTCCTGTATCGAGCCATGCAAAACCACGTCCAAGCAACTGAACGTCAAGGAAGGAATCGGCAAGATACATATCGTTCAATGTCGTGATTTCAAGCTCACCTCGTGCAGAAGGTTTCACCGTCTTTGCTTTTGCGGAGACACCTTTAGGGTAGAAGTAAAGCCCTGTCACTGCATAATTTGATTTTGGTTTGGCAGGCTTTTCTTCAATGCTTATAACTTTACCGTTTTCGTCAAATTCCACTACACCAAAACGCTCTGGATCTGGAACATAATAACCGAAAACTGTCGCTCTGCTGTTCTTTTCTGCGTTATCTGAAGCGGTGCGAAGTATTCTGCTGAATCCGTTGCCGTAAAAAATGTTATCTCCAAGAACCATTGCGCAAGAATCTTCACCGATAAAATCTTCACCGATTATAAAAGCCTGTGCCAGTCCGTCAGGAGAAGGCTGGACCTTATATTGGAGCGATATTCCGAACTGAGAACCGTCACCCAAAAGGCTTTCAAAACGCGGTGTGTCGTCTGGTGTAGAGATGATAAGTATATCCTTTATTCCAGCAAGCATAAGCGTGCTAAGAGGGTAGTATATCATCGGTTTGTCATAAACAGGCAAAAGCTGCTTGCTTGTTACCATTGTAAGAGGATAGAGCCTTGTACCAGCTCCTCCTGCAAGTATTATTCCTTTCATAAAGTGAGTTCCTTTAGGCTGAATAAAAGTTATAAATGTCTTCAACAGAGAATAAACCAAAGTTTTGAGGACATCCTGTTGAAGGATTACAAAAGAATCTGTTGTCTTCGGTAAAAAACTGTTCTCCACTTAGATGTTCATACCATTTTAGAACATTGTCCATATACGGAGTTTGAATATTTGCTATCACAGCAAAACCTTTAAGATTACATAAACCAAACATGAAATCTTCTTTAAAATATCTAGATTCCAAATCAATTACGTAGAAATTGTTCATTAATTTCATTGGAGAATCAATGTTTTTTAAACTAGAAATAGATCTCATCTTTTTTGTAAGTAATTCTGGTGTAGAAGAATCATAGTGAACTGAATTTGGAATGACATCAGTCAAATTAATTTTAGGAAAAGCTTTACAAATCTGCATCAGCTCTTCATCCATTTTAAAAAGGAGTGAAGATGAATCATCATTCCATTCGGCATAAAATTTTATCATGCGAGGAAAAACAGTTGAGATAGAGGCGTCCTTGAACATAGAATACAAACGGGAAGTATGCAGAATGGGATTTGATGGTGTAAATGAAACATTTAGATAATTGTGAATTGGAGTACATGGAATACCAAATAATAGTTCAACAAACTTACAAAGCTCATTTGAAACCTCGTGTTTTAAAACTGCTAAACGAATCTGTTTCTTTTTAGAAGCTTTAACGGTATATGAATCTGACAATCGCGCAACATAAGGGGCACGATCTAAACCTGCAATAATACAACCTTTTTTTTGTAATTCATTGCAGAAAAACTCTTTGCCTCCATACCCAGGCAGAAATAGAATCATTTTGATACTGAAGTCTGAAACTTGTTCGATAACATTTTTAATCAAGAACGATGGAACAGTTACAATAACAAGATCACAGTTTTTCAATGCATCTTGATAATCGTCTGTAAGAAAAATGTTATTTCCTAATATTTCTGTATTAGAATCTGTATCTATTTTTTTTAATGGACAGGATAGATCCTTTGCTCGTGAAGACAATAATGTAACATTGAATTGATTATTTTGAGAAATAGCAGCAGCAGCAGCCACTCCTATGTTGCCTGCGCCTATTATACAAATATTTTTAATATTTATCATATAGTCTTCCAAAATCTAATTATAACATAGAATAACAGCGGAAACAATTGATTTCCTATTTGAAAGATTCATTTATAGCATCCGAATAAACTGATATATAGTCGTTAATAATCTTATTCGCATCAAAATCATTTTTGGCTTTCTCAAGGCAATTTTTAGAAAGCTCTTCATTGTGTTCTATACACCATTCAATCCCTGTAGCAAGTTCTTCATCGTTGTATGGCGTAGCTAGCCAGCCAGTTTTTTTATGAACAACAATATCGCTTATACCTCCTACATCGAAAGCCACTGATGGTACTCCGCAAAAAAGAGCTTCTAGACATGTTGTAGGGAGGTTTTCTATAAGAGAAGGGTTTATAATACAGTCACTAACAGAATATAAGCACGCCAGAATATTTGGATTAGAAATATACCCTGAAGCAAAAAAAGAGATAGATACTTTACTTGTAAAAGCAGCACCAGCAGGTCCGAAAATAACAAGAAAATAGTCTTCAGGATTCGAAAGTTTTTTTAATGCTTCAATCAGGTAGAAACTGCCTTTCATGGATTTTGGGTCGTCGATATCATATGCTGCGCCAAAGCCTAAGACTATCTTGTCCTTGGGGATATTGAATAATTCCCGAAGTGTGTTTTTATCTTTAGGACAAAAAACAGTGTGATCAACAATATTAGGGATTACAGTACATTCATGGGTCCCAAACAATGCACTTGATTTAAGAATATCAAGTTCCCAATTGCTAGGTGTTGTGAAAACGATGTTCTTGTTTGAAAGATATTTCCTCTTCTTATTCCATACTTTTCGGCAAAGGTCGAAACCTTTTGTGGTTTTCGGTTTGTTATGTTGATAATAACCTTCTTGCCATCGAGTATCGTTTTCAAGAAGGTTAGGGTGATGTTCGGCCCCACAACACGGCCATGAATCGTGCATTGTCCATACTATTGGCTTTGTTATCTTGGCTATATCCTTGTTAGAGATGGTATCGATTATCCAGTGTAAGTTAACAATGTCGAATTCAGAATTATTAATCCAGTTTATATCGGTTTCAGAATGGAAATTTGTTGAATGCATTATCCTGTTAGTTGTTCGGAAGTTAAAAGGATTGTGTTTGAAAAATAGTTTGGAAAGACGACGAAAGTACCTTAATGTTTTTGAGAAAAATCGACAAAAAACACAGTGACGTTTTTTGGGAAGAACGAACGAGTAAGGAGAGCAAGTTTTTTTATCTGTGACTCCGAGTCTTGCGTATATACCATGTTCATTTAAGGCTGTAACCAGTCTTAATGCTGCAATTGCGGCTCCACCACCAGCGTCTGTGTAGTTTATAAGTAAGACCTTCATTTTATGTCCCTTAGTGAAAGTATAGTCCTTTTGATACCTTGCATTATATCAAATTGTGCATTCCAACCTAATCCATTAAGTCTGTTTGCATTTAAAATAGCTGTTTGTGCTTTACTATAACCTTGTTGTTCTTTTTCAGAAGGCAACTGAAATACAACTTTCGTATTACTATATTCGGCAATAATCGTAGCAAGCTTTTTAAGCGAAATGTTTGATTTTTCATCAGCAACATTGTATGCTTCTCCTGTCTTGCCATTTATCAGCAGGAAAAGAATAGCAGATGCGGCATCTGCTGAATAAATATATGAATAGAACTGATTTCCTTCACTTTTAAGAACAATATCTTGACCATTGATGCCATTCCTTAAAAATTGGCTTAAAGCTTTCGAATCATCATCCTTTAGAGTCGGTCCATATGAACGTGATAATCTACATATAACATAATCTATTTTTTTTTCAGAAGAAAAAGCAGCGCACAGGGTTTCGCTTAATCGTTTGCTTTCGTTATAACAACTACGTGGTGTATTACAATCGATATAACCTAAGTCTGATTCTGAAAAACCATTTTGAGTATTAGATTTGTCATCTCCATATATTTCTACAGAAGAAACTAACAAAAAACGACACATAGGTTTTTTTAATGATAATTCAAGTAAATTATTTGTTCCGAATACATTAGTTTTGATAGTTTCAATGGGAAAATCGGAATACTGTTTAGGATGAGTGTTTGACGCTGCATGAATGATGTAATCTATTTTTCCCGCTATATCTATTGGATTTGATATATCATGAGCCAAATAATGAACAAAAGGAAGTGGTGATTCTTTTTTATGTCTTGAAATAAGAATAAGATTAATTCCTAGTGAAAACTTTTTGTTTAGGAAAACAAGCATATCAACGAGTACGGTGCCTATAAGACCTGTAGCTCCAGTAATTAGAAATGTCTTATTTCTGAATAATTTCCAATTACAGTTTTGTTTTAAAACAGAATTAATATCTTCTTCATAAATCTTTTTATAGCTCATATGTAACCTTATATGAAAAATACAGCCATATTGAATAAATTTCAATTATATCATCAATAGTTTGCAATATAATATGGATTATGATATGTTTTGCTAAAGAGATATTTTATGAAGAAATTTTTTTTTATTATTTGCTGCTATTCTATTGTTTTTTCATTTTTGTTCGCACAGTTACCTTTGAAAAGTGCAGAAGAAGAGTATTACGATTTTTTAAGCCTTACGGGAACAGCGGAACGCCCCACGTTAGGTTACAGAACTTTGAGCGACAGTGTATGGAAATTAAGAGATTCCAATAATTTTTATAATGTCTGGCAAAACAATAATCTTGGTAAAAAACTGATTTTATGGGAACCAGATGTTGCTTTTGAAAACTTCTTCGTTAATGGATTGAAACAAGGAGTGTCATTTAGTTTTATAAATCCTCAATTGTTCAACAGCTACAACACTGCTGCACCTTATGGACAGAATGACGGTGCTTTATGGCAAGGCTGCGGGTATAATATGAACCTTTCCGGTGGAATTAGGCTGGAAGGATATGGTTTTGAGCTAACATTAGGCCCAAATCTTAGCTGGAGCCAGAATAAATACTACAAAATAATGGATAATAGTGCTTACTATACGAACATATATGCTTATATTTGGGGGTATGGAAACAATAAAGGTGCAGACGCTCCTCAAAGATTCGGAGAAAGCTCATTCTGGACTTTTGATTGGGGAGATTCAGAGATCCGTTGGTCATGGTACGGTCTGACATTTGGATTCGGTACTCAATCAATCTGGCTGGGACCTGCGTGGCTTAATCCGGTGCTTCATTCTAACAATGCACCGTCGTATCCAAAGATTGATATCGGCTTACGAAAAACAGCCATTACAATTCCTTACTTTGATTGGTATCTGGGTGAAATAGAAGCTAGAATGTGGGTTGGCCGTTTGTCTGAATCCGATTACTTTGATAATGACGATACGAACGATCATAATCAGATTACTGGCATAGCTCTTTATTTTTCACCTTCTGTGTTTCAAGGTTTGATTTTAGGTTTTAACAAAGTTTGTTTAAGTAAATGGAACGATGATGAATTCTACTTTTATCTGAATCCGTTTTATGGGCTAAAAGGTGCTGCTTACGGGAATAATCATGAAGATCAAAAAGTATCATTTACTGCAGAATGGATCGAGCCAAAGGGTGGAGTGGACATTTATATGGAACTAGGGTTGGATGATCATATAAATGGCAATGATACAATTGATTCATATATTACTCATTATTGGCATACGTTTGTGTATACATTTGGATTAAAAAAACAGTTCGACATTTATGAACCAAAAGAAATTTATGGTGAAGTAATTTTTGAATGGAATAATACGGAGATGTCTCAGGATTTCCAAATGCAATGGAACTATAGTTTTGGTTTTCATCATGATATTATCCAAGGATATACAAACGGTGGTCAATGGATTGGTTCTGGAATTGGATATGGTGGTCAAAGTCAGTTTGCCGGGGTGAAAGTTTATTATCCGAAGGGTAGTTCAATGCTTTATTTGCACCGTTATAATCCAGATAACAATTTTTTGTTCAAAGAAGCTATATATGATGTTTCAACTGGAGATATGGGAAATTTACATGCTAGGACATGGAATTATTATAAAGGAGTATTGGCAATCGGGCTGGAAACTGATTATTTCGTAACCAATAATTTCAAATTAAATGGCGGAATTTCTTATGCCCGTATCGTAAATCCGCTGTACAATCAGGCGGAATCTGAATATGAGGTTTGGCACAATGTTCAGATTAAACTAGGTGCAAAATACATGTTCTAAACTACTGGCATTCAGTTTTATCTGTTATTTTAGTAGATAGATTTCGATGCCATGTGTTGACTGTCTTTTTTCAATTGGCGGCGGTGTCATATAATTGTCCCCATAATACGTTGTTAAGACAGAATCGTACCCTTTAGGAATAGAGAATAAACCATCCTCAAATTTGTGCTCTACAGGAATCCAGCAATCTTTAGGTAAATATCGTTCCACTGGATGATAAAAGATACAAACGTTTATCCCGGCAAAATCTGACTCGTTCCAATTAATGGATTTTGCATTCTCAATGACTTTTTTTGCCATTTTTCGCTGTAAGTATGTCTTTGCCTTGAAAAGTCGTATATTTCTTAAAATACGCTTGGGATTCAATGAATAATTATTAAGCATCATTGCTGCTTGAGTCGCATATGAATCAAATAGATTAATTACTTTGTTATAATGATTCATTCTTTTTTCAAGTTCATTAGGGTACGCATCTATTGTAAAAATATCAACTGAAAGTCCAAGGTTAAAAATGTTCTTTCCATATTCATATAGCTTTGTCCTGATATTGTAGATTTTTGCATATGGGCAAGCATAATTCAGACTGTTTTCAATACATTTCAGCCTGAATTTCGGATTACAATGGTTGTTGTATTCTTTTATAAAAATTTCATAATCGGGGCGGGGCATTGCAATGTCTATATCATCATCCCAAGGAATGAAACCATTGTGGCGTACTGCACCGAGCAAAGTACCTGAATCAAGGAAATAAGTAAGGTTCAGTTCTGTACAAACTCTTTTGACATCTTTCAGTATAGAAAGTGAATATTGTTTTATTTCTTCTGAGGTAAGTTTCCGGTTCATTTAGTAGAGTCCTTCAATTTCATTGAAAGTTTTATAATGCCATAAGGAATAAAACATTTTATTATCCGCTTTAATAGTCGAAATGGATCTTTTTTGTTTTTCCTTTTAGCCAAAACCTCTTTTAGCTTTTTTTTCTCATCCCATTCTTCTATTGGAATCGAGTATCTATTTGAAAAGAAAGCTTCAACATCATACGTTGATTTTTTATATCTTAGTAATTTATCGGTATCCACTTGGTGTGAGACTGAATTGTCGATTACCCTGTATACAGCCATAGTCATGTTAAGAAAATATATCAATGATTCATAGGCTGCATATATTAAAAACGGATAATCCTCGACCATCCAGTCGCGTTGCTGCGGTTTAATTTCATCAAGATACTTAAGTAAAAAAGACCGTCGAACACATAGTGTCAATGCAGGACACGAATTGCGTCTTTGTTTCAGTATATCCTTGAAATCAAGATAATTAGATCCAAACCCATGTTCTATTCTGTTTTCTTTTTCATAAACAATATCTGATGTTCCGTAGCAAACATCAAAATCAAGGTTTCTTTCCATAAAATCAATTTGTTTTGCGACTTTTCCTGGTAGCCAATAATCGTCACCGCCACAGCCCATCATATATTTTCCAGTAGCACGGGCAATGGTTGCATAATAATTTTTCATGGGACCAAGATTTTTCTGATTGAAAACAGGTTTTATTATCTCTGGATATTTTTCGTAGAATTGTTTGATTATTCCTTGTGTACCATCTGTAGAACAATCATCGCTTACGAGAATTTCATATTTATAATTGTGTTCCTGATCGATTATGCTTTGTAAGGTCTGTGCTATATATTCTCTTTGATTATATGTCGTAACTTCGACTGAGAACATGACATCTTCTGTTATAGCTTCTACCATTTGTTGATAACCTCAATTACATAGTTAATTTGTTCGTCTGTTAAGCAGGGACTCATCGGAAGACTCAGCTCTTCCTTGTGGATTTTTTCTGTTACTGGTAGACTTATTCTGTTCCATTCTTTATAACATTCCTGCTTGTGAGGTGGAATAGGATAGTGAATGTTCGTACCGATATTATGATCTGAAAGATATTTTTGTAATTCATCACGTTGCACGCATAAAATCGAGAAAATATGAAACACATGAGAATTCCAGTCTGTAACCTTTGGAAGAATTATTTTAGGATTCTTAATCTCTTCGATATAACGGTGTGCTATAGCTTTACGGAGTGCAACATCTTCATCAAGGTGCTTAAGTTTTACGTCAAGAATCACAGCTTGAATTTCGTCTAAACGACTGTTGCGGCCGCAGTACTGGAAGACGTATTTCTTCTGGCTTCCGTAGTTCGCAAGGCTTCTTATAGTTTCCACGAGCTTTTCATCATTTGTCGTAACCGCTCCTGCATCGCCAAGTGCTCCAAGGTTCTTTCCCGGATAAAAGCTATGCCCTGCAGCATCTCCAAGTGCGCCTGTCTTGGTGTGACCGAACATGCAACCGTGAGCCTGTGCATTGTCTTCTATCAGTTTCAGGTTGTATTTTTTGCATAGGTCGGAAATTTTTTCAGTATATGCGCATTGTCCGTAAAGATGAACTATTGTTATGGCACGTGTTTTCGATGTGATTTTTTCTTCAATCAAGCTGTCATCAATTTGATACGTGTTTATATCAGGCTCTATAAATACTGGCACAAGACCGTTTTCTGTTATGGCAAGTATAGTGGCGATGTATGTGTTTGCGGGAACGATGATCTCATCGCCTTTTGTCATAATTCCAAGTTCAATGTAAGCACGGAAAATCCATATAAGCGCATCAAGACCGTTTGCACAACCGACGCAATACTTTGTTCCGATGTATCGAGCATAGTCGGATTCAAATTTTTCGTTTTCCTCGCCCTGAAGATACCATCCGCTGTCAATTACGCGAAGAGCAGCTTCGTGTATCTCATCCTTGTATTTATATGTTATGTCTTTTAAGCTTAAAAATGGAACATTCATAATACTACCCTTATTTATTTACCTTTATTCTCCAAGTCTGGTATATGTTTGTTCTTCCGCCGAAACTTTCTTTTTGCGCGATAAGTCCTTCGTTTAAATAACGACCTGCATCCTCTGTGGAAATTCCAAAATCAAGCCATTTTTTTAATTCTTTATATTGGTTGATAACAGTTGCAATCGTAAAATCAAGGGCACCGATTTCGCGGGCTGTTTCATTCGCCGCCATATACTGTGTATGAACAACGTTGTCATAAACAAACAGAACTGTACCAGCTATCATCGTGTCATTATAAAACGCCGCTATAAGTTTGATGTTTTGCGGAAAAAAGCCTTTTAGTAGATGAAGTTCCTGGGGTGAGTGGACGGCTTTCGTGCCGTGCCGAGCGCCTAAAACCTGGTTTTCAAGACTTATGAACGACTCAAAATCGCATGACTCCCTTATTTCAACACCTTCTCGTTTTGCCCTCGCAATTTGCGCTTTACGACCTTTAGGCATTTTCAATGATTGCTTTAGATCGATGACAGTAGATGCCTCAATTTTTAAAATTTCTTCACTAGTGTAGTATAGGGAATACAAATCCTCTTCTGCTGGTAGTTTATGATAAATGTGCGGAATATGCTTGTAAATTATTTCTCTGATTCCACTACGTTCAGCATATTCTTTAAGAGCAACAAAACAGTCGTTCATATGATGTTGTTTCATATCATTGCCTGTAATAAAACCACCGTAGGTAAGCCCACCATGAGACGATAGAATGTCATCTTTTATACTTGCAGGAAATATGGCTAATAGCTTTTCTTCGTCAAAAAAAAGTAAGGAATTATCGGTAAAACGGTCTTTGTGATACTCCAAAAAGCTTCGGTTAAACATAAAGATTCCGTTCTTAGAAGTCTGGATAAAATCATTCCAAACAGACTCATCACGGGAGGTATATTTTTTTACAGTTAAGGTGCATTTATCTGGAGATCTCAATCAGAAGCTCCAGATTTCAATGATTTCAAAAAGTCATCGTAATTTCTGATGTACTCATTTTCATTGTAATGTTCACTTGCTAGAACAACAAGTTTACAACCATATGAAAAATCATGCATTTCGCGCCACATATTCTTCCCGATATATAAGCCCACATCAGGGCGGTTCAAAAGAACTTGTTCGCGTCTTTCACCATCGTCAAGGACAAAACGGCATGCACCATCCATGGCAATTATAATCTGCTCAAGTTCTTTGTGAGCATGAAAACCTCGAGATTCATTTGGCAGAGTGTCGAACATATAATAAACACGTTTAATTTCAAATGGGACATCTTTATTACCTTCTAAAGCAATAAGTTTACCTCGCGAATCACCGTGAATGTTGAAGTCAATTAATTTATAGTCCATAGTTTTATAGTGTATTATCTAAACCTTAAATAGTCTATACGCATATCATAATACAAAATAAAGAAAATTTATTTCATCCATTTATCGGGCTCCATATTCAAAAATGCTTTGAACATTTCCAAATTATCTTTTGTCGTGAGTTTTATGTTTTTATCCGAGCCTGCTGCAAAATATAATTTTTCGCCTAAATCAACCATCATGGTATTGGTGTATGATGATCCTGATATTCCAATGTTTTCAGAAAATGCTTTTTCATAAGCCCATAATAATTTATCGTATTTATAGGCTTGAGGAGTGGCTACACGACGTAATGTTTCCCTGGGAATATACTCTATAGTTGTTTCCTCATCGAGCTTTTTGAAGATTTGTTCATTGTAAGGCATAGAGGAGACAGCGTTTCCGAATTCTTTGCATTTTATTATAACATCAGAAAGAACGGAGTCATCGACTAAAGGACGGACACCATCATGGATAACAATTATATCATCGTTTTTAACAAGGCCTTTTATTCCAAAAACCCCATTCCGAATAGATTCTTGAGCTGAATTTCCTCCGTTAAATATTCGCCTCAATTTTGTAATGTTGAATTGATTTGCATATGCACGTAGAACTTCATGCCATCCATCTATACATACTACATATATATCATCAATCATTGGATGTTTCTGAAAATTTTCTAGAGTATAGATTATAACAGGCTTGTCGTAGACATTGATAAACTGTTTGGGAATATCTTGCCCCATTCTATTCCCTAAACCACCGGCAATGATAATTGCAACGTTACTCATATGTTATCTCCAGCTTATCATAGAAATCATCTTTTATTATATTCTTGATAAGTTCACCAGAGCTTTTTTTGTTGAAATAAAACGCTTCTTTTATAAGGCTTTCACGTTTTTGTTTTAACGGGTCTTTCCCACCTTGTAACATTTTTAGAGTTCCTTCTAATTCTTTCCAATTTCTTACCCAATAAAAACCTTCTGAAAGTTTGCGGCTAAAATCATTGAAACAATCTTTCTTATGGCAATAAATAATAGGTTTGCCTGTCAAAAAGTATTCGGCTACGATACTAGAAATATCTGTTACCATACAATCGGAACTGTAGAATGTAGTGAGGTATTCTTTTGTGTTATCAATTTTTGCGTTAGGAAGTTTGTCATAATTGGAATTATAGGATTCTGCGTCTTTTTCTGATAATTCTCCTGTTGAAACCCAATTGAGAAAAGCCTGTGGATGAGGGCGGAATATAAAATCTACATTCTGATTGTTTTTACAATATTCCAAGAACAAATCTTTATAATCAAAAAAGCAGCAATTTCCTTCATTTGTACACCAACGTGGAGTCCAAATTATCCTAAAAGTATTCTTTGTTCGTGGAAGAGACCATAAAGTCGATTCGCAGTTATTATATTGGGCAAGGTTATCATATCTAGGAAAACCAGTGAGGTATTGTTTAGTAAAGGTATTATTCTTTTTTCTCAAGTACTCATGCATTAAATCGTAATCCATTTGATTCTGATTGAAATAGAACGATACGTCTTTTATGAAATCTAGGGGATTAGATTCTTCAAGGACACCGCTTCCTATAAAGTTTGAAGCATAATGTATATAAAAAAGTTTTGCATATTTTCGTACAACCCAAGATTTCGCGGACGGAGAACGACAAACGTTGTATGGCTGTTGAAAGCACACATAATCTGGCTTTAGCAATCGTAAATCAAGCCATTCACCTGTCTCGTAATTATATCCGGAAATTACGTCGTTTCCTTTCCAAAACTCTTCTGCGCCTTCGGACTCATAGATTTCGTGATTTAGTTCAAGTTTTGGAAGTTGTTTTTTATTTGGAATAATTACAATGCTTACATCAAAAATATCGTCAGACTTCATTGCTTCGTAAACGGTTTTCAGACTTCCCCAAACAGCTGGTCTCCAACAGACAAAAAGGACTTTAATTTTCTCGTGATTTTGTATTTTGATTTTTCTTCTTAAATCCCAGTTTTCGTCAGCTAAATAATTAATGTATTCTTCCAAAACAGAATTATTCGTATTCAGGTTATTTATCTTATCATTTAAATCATTTATACGATTTACAAAATTGCGTACATTTGGGAGCTTTTTAATCAATTTAGAAATATTACTCAATTCACTAACCCTTACATTTTCAGTTTTCTAACAATTCTTACAAACTGTTTTTTTAAGAAAACAGACAAAATAAATCGGAATTTTGTGACGGTTCCTAATTGTTCCCATAAAAGAACTTTATAAACAAAACCGTTTTTTATGCAGAATGAAAGATATTTTTGATATTTTTCATCGCGCAATTTATTTCGATTTTCATAGACAAATAGTAAGGTGTTCCAATAACGTAGGAAAAGCGTTAAATGACATTTTGAAATGCTTTTTTGAATTGTCTCATAATCTGCTGCGTTTAATAATTTCATTTCAAGGGAATCGACAGAAAAACAAAAACCATCATCATTTGAGAAATAATTATATATATCAGTATTTCTATATAGGAAATTACCTTTATTTAAAAAGAAATAAGTAATGTCATTGTCATCAAACGATTTTAGTTTCGTAACGATATTAAGATCTTCGTTTTTAGGACGGCGGAAGACAATTGTTCCAGCAGGAATATACATATTTTTTGCATAATCGTTTAATGTTATTATTGTTTTTTCTGTTATGCTTTCTTGAAAAACTTTTTCACCATTCCTTTTTATTATTACATGATTATGAGCAACTCCAATGATTTGAGGATTATGGTCTAATTCATCAACAGCTTTTTGTGCGAAATCAAAATCACAGTATTCATCATCTCCATCCAAGAAACAAATATAATCTCCAGAAGCTCTGGATAGAATATTTAGGCGATTTAGACTAGCACGAACTACATGAAGCTCTTTTTTATTATTGTCTCGTTCCTGAATGAATAATCTTATTTTATTTGGATATTTAACTTGGAACCCTTTTACGATATCAACGGTTCTATCTGAGGAACCGTCATCACCGACAAGAACTTCGAAGTCTGAAACCATATTCTGATTAAAAATACTGTTTAGGCTGCGGGAAACATATTTTTCTTGATTGTAATATGTTACTAAAAAGCTAATCATCTACAGCCTCTTAATATTATTCTTCTACAATAGCAAATGGAACAGAAAAAGCTGCACGGCTTGAATCAACAATCCATGTTTTTTCTGTTAAGTTAGAAGCACTCAATATAAGGAAATAGTTACCTGGGTAAAAAGTTCGTTTGGG
>JAEEGK010010351.1_pt1 | contig 21536 bp, 14 predicted proteins | sample 8958771 | NCBI WGS metagenome assembly JAEEGK01 (sample SAMN16246547, study PRJNA631951) | gut metagenome | biome: gut microbiome; feature: rumen; material: SC-attached | host: Bos | place: Iran: Karaj | collected 2018-10 | reverse complement strand
GAAAAATAAATATTGAAATTAAAAAATATGCAAAAATAGAAGAAGCCACTAAAAAATATTTTTCTATTCTCAAAGAATTATATTATTTTAATGAATATGACTTTAAGGTTTTAGATAATGGTTTTCAAATAGCAAATTATATATATCAATTAAATGATGGAAGTATAGGTTATTATAATAACGAAAGAGCAAACATATATCAGAATTATACTTTTAAACTTCAATTATCAATAGGTGATTTTAATGGAATTAATTCTTTTATTCAATTAAATAATGGAAATTTAATAATATGTACAAATGATGGAATGAAACTAGTTAAATTAATTAATAATAATTCTCATATTGAACAAACAAAAACAATTAATGATTTAAATATGAGAAAAGTTTTTGAAATAAGAAAAAATGTATTAATTTCTATTTCAAATAATAAATTTATGAAGATATGGATATTAAATAAAAATAATCAATTTGAATGGAATTTCTGTTTCAAATATTTATACTATTAATGATATTGAATCAATTAATTCAATTACTAATATGTGTGTAATAAATAATATATTATTATGTCAATTAACTAAATTTCAAATATGTTCAATTTATATTTCAAAAAGTGTTTTAATGCATAAAATTTTTAAAAATGTCATAATGATGAATTCTTTTTCCAATTATTTATATACCGTTGAAAATAATAATCATAATTATTATCTCGTAAAATATAAATATGAAAATAAAAATTTAAAAAAATATTTAATCATAAAAGTGGGGAGAAAATTAAATGTAATGTTTTTGTTGTCTTAAAAAATGAGAAAAATGTATTTTCTAATGATATTGGAATTATTTTATTAGTTAAAAAATAATATTTTGAAGATTTAAACAATTTAGGAAAAAAAGAAATTGTTATTAAAAAATTATTTAAATAATCTTTTTATTAATTTATTTATTGTTTATTATTCTTAAATATCAATAAGGATTAAAAATCTTGAAAAAAATTTTTAAAAAATAAAATTTTATAATTTTTAATATTTTTATAATTATAAAAAATAAAAATTAAAAATAAAATAACAATAAAAAAATATACAATTAATGTAATATTTTTTTAAAATTAAATAAATTAAAAAATGACAAATCAACAACCAATTAATTTTTTTAATTTAAACAACTTAAAAATATTAGAAGAAGAAAAGCCAAGAATATGTGATAAAATTCAAGAAAATCAAATAAAAAAATTTACTTTTAATCCAACAAAAACACTTCAAAGAAATAATAGTAAATTTAGTAATTATGAATATGAACATTCAGAACGTTCAAAAGTAATTTTTCCAATTAATTCTCAAACAAATATAATGAAACATTCAAAAAATTTTCTCTCAGAAAATAATTCAATTAATGAAAATAATAATTTAAACTTTCAAAATAAAAGAATGAATACTTATTCAAGTGCAATATTCAATGTTAAAAATTTAAAAATTAAAAACATAGATTATAATAATGATAAAAATATAATGGAGTTAATTTTTAATAAATTAGGAATTGGAAATATATATTTAGAAAAAATGTATTCTAATAAAATAGATTTTAATGATTTATTATTATTAACAAAAGATGATTTAAAAGAAATGAATATTCCAATTGGACCAAGAAATAGAATATTAAGTTTTATTAAAAACTATTCTTTATATAAAGAAAATTTTAATAATAATAATTTAAATTCAATTAATCAATTCTTTAATTTAAATAATGTTAATATTAATACTCCAAATTCTACTATTTCAAATGATAATTTATGTAATTTTAATTCTCCTACAATTAATATTAAAACTAAATATAATAATAATTTTTCTACTAATGTAGATAATAGTATTTTAATTAAACAAGAAATTAAAAATTATTTAAATAATAATCCTAATAATTTAACTATTAATGTTAATAAAACTTTAGGAGTAAAAAAAAAAAATAGTTATTATCAAAAGTCAAAAAGTCCTTTTTTAAATATTGATCATTCTAAATTTGAAAATCAAAAAAGAAATAATACTATTGAACATAATAATAATATTAAAGAAAATTATGAAAATTACTTTAACAGAAGACAAAAAAAAAATAATTCAAATACTCATAATGATAATTATAGAAAAACATTTTTTAATTTTCATAAAAATAAAAATAAATATAAACCTAATTCAAAGTTAAATTATATTTCTGGAAGTAATAATAGTAGAAATACTAAACAATTTATTATTGAAGAAATAAAGAAAAATAAAAGTTATAGTAAAAATAAAAATGTTGTTAAAGAAAAAGAAAATAATAAAAATAAAAAAGAACAAAAATCTATAAATTCTTTTTCTGAAGAAGGATTAAATTTATTACATAAAATGAAAGAAAGTTTAAATACAAAACTTAAAAATTGTACTAAATCAATTGGAGAAAAAAAGCTTTTATTAAAACTATTAGAAGGAAAAGCTAATGAAAATTAAAAATTATAATTATTTAAATTATAAATTTATTTTTAAACTTCAAAATTGTTTTGTTTTTAATAATTTTTTATATTTATATTATAATATATATATTTTTAATGATATTTATATATACATATAAATATTTATATAGATTTTTATATATTTATTTATGAAACCTGATGGAATTGAATTTTATTTTTAAATTTTTATATTTATTTTAAAATAATTTGTCACCTTAATACTTTCCTATTAGTTTTATATTATATATAATATTTTTTTTAATAATAATAAAATCTTAATTATATCATTGCATTTTTATTTAACTTAGAGTAATTATTTTGATTATTTACATCATTTTCACTTTTAAAAACTCTAAAATCATAATTTTTAATAATTATATATTTATGAAGATTACAAAAAATCAATAAATATTGAATAAATAAATCTTAGTTATTTTCGTTACAAGAAGGAAAGGATTTATAATTATAAAAAAAATCAGAATTATTGTTATTATCATATCCAGTACAATAATATATGAACATATTAGAAACTAAAATTAATAAAATAAAAAAGCTTACTTTTTATTTTAGATTTATCTCCCATATAACAATTATTATAATATTCTTTCATTGATTCAATAGCTTGTTTAATTTTAATATATAAATTACTCTCATCAAGTTTATCTAAAATATCTATATTATTATTAAAAGAAAAAGGACAAGAAATATTATTATTACTATTAACATTTAAAATTTTAGAATTACTTAATATTAAATTTTCCACATTTTTATTTTTAGGATAAAAATTAATGGAATTAATATTATCCAATAAACTTAAACTTCCAGAACTTGAATTACTTAAACTTTGAGTATTAGTACTAAAAGAATTACTTAAATTACCAAAAGCATTTAAATTAATATTATTATTATTAATATTATTAATAATATGATTATTATTATTATAATTTAATAACTCATTCTCTTCTTTTTTCTTTTGTTCTTTAACTTTAATAAAGTTACCATGAAAATTAATTCCATTCATTTCATTTAAACATTTTAAATAATCATTTTCATTAGTAAAATTAACAAAACCAAAACATTTAGAAACTCCATTTTCATTTACCACATTTGCAAAATGAACACTATCATATTTTTTTTTGAAAAAATTATATAATTCAATATCATTAATTTCACTTTTTAAATTTCCTACATAAACACTTTTATTAAAAGAATTATTATAATTTGCCCAATTTAATTTAAATTTTAATTGAGTATTTGGTATTTGTTTTCCTTTTAATTTTAATAAAGCATCATTTGCATTTTGTATATTTGGAAATATAATAAAACAATAATTCTTTATTTTATTCGTCTTTTTATCTTTTATAAATTTTACTCCTGAAATTTTTTTTTCAAATTTATTAAATGAATCTATTATAAATTGCTCTGTCATCCAAGGATAAATGTCTCCCATCCATAAAGTATTGTTTATCATTGATTTTATTTAATTTTTTTTGTGATGTTTTTATTTTTTTAATTATGCTTTATATCTTTTTAAGGATTTAATACTATTTTTAATGAAAGTTTTTTTATTTGTTTATGAATATTGAAATGTAATTAATTTTTTATTTTTTTTAATTATTTTTTTTTTCGATGAAAGTGAATATTTAATTTAAAAAAAGAATTATTTGATGATAAAGATTATTTATAAAGTTTTTAATGAAATAAAGAGTTATATATTAATTTACCTATAAAACTATATTTAAAATAAAAAAAATAATCAATATTTTTCTTATTTTAAAATAATTATTAAAATGATAAAAATATAATTTATAACCAATACAATCACTATAAGTAAATAAAATAATAATAAAAATCAAATAATCTAATAAAAAAAATTAAATTAATAATACCAATAAAACATACAAAAATAATAAATTAAAAAACAACACAATCACATGAAATTTTTTTATCTTTATTTTTATTAATATTTTTTTTTTCAATAACATTTAAATTATTATTATTACTTGATTCTACTTTTTTCCATTCAGGATCAATTTCAGAAACATCAAAATTTAAATCTTTCCAAGATTCAACATATATTATTGTCAAAAAATTTTCTTTAAATGATATATGCTTTTTTATCTTTGGATTTATTATTTCATTATTTTCATTTGTATTTATTGTTGTTTTTGATAATGTAGAAACTTTTTTAACATATGTTTTATAAACTTTATTTTCTTTATTCATTGACATTTTATTTTTTATTTCAATATATAATCTTTATTATTTTAGAAATAAATCAAAAAAAAAAAAAATCAGAAAAAAAAATTTAAATTAAAAACTTTAAATAAAAAAAATGTCTTTATTAAATTCTATTGACACAAAACTTCAAGCATATAAATTAGTACATGATCCAACAAGATTATTAATGTTACTATATTCAAAATATGGTGATATAGAAGAAGATTTAAATTATTTATATATAAATCAAATATTATATAATAGACCAAGTCATTATAACACAATATTTAAAGAAAATCAATATTTAGATTTTATTGATGAATTTTTAAAAAGATTTTATAATCGACAAGAAAGTATTTCTCGAATTCCAAAATTAAATGATTATTATAAAAATTATCATCTTTTTTTTTGTCGTCCAATTTTTCGTAATTATAAAATATGTGAATTAATGCATAATTATGGAGATAATAAAGCAGAAATTTTTTATAAAAAAAATTATGCTACTTCAAATGAAGAAGAAGAAGAAGAAAAAGAAAGTTCAAGTGAAAATTCTTTATCTTCTTTAGATAATATTACAGATAATAAAAATATTTTTGATAAAAAAACTAGATATTTAATTGATAATAATACTAATTCTAATAAAATTACTTTAACTCTTGATTCTTCTAGAAATTTAAATAAGAATTTAATCAGTAAAAGAAGTAAAGATGATTCTTTTATTAAAAGTATTTCTCCTTTAGTTAATTATCAATTTATACCTAAGAAAAAAATAAATAGTAAAATTATAAATAAAACAACATCTAATAATAATAATAAAAGAAATATAATTAATAAAAATAAAGTTATTTATAAAAAAGAATTTAGAAGAAATAATAATATTAAAAATACATTATTTAGTTTAGTTAGAAGTGATTTGAACTTAGAATCAGGAAAAAAAATATTTTTATCCCCTAAATTAAAACCTTATTTATCAAATTATAAATCAAATTTAGAAGAATTTAATAAAAATAAAGCAAAAATGGAAAAATTAAACGGAATAGAAAAATCAAAAAATAAAACATATAATAATAACACAAATAACAATATAAACATGAATTCAAATTTTAAAAATTTTTCTAAATTATCAATAACATTAAATAATAATATAAATAATAATATTAATTCAATGAGAAATAGTAATATTACAAGTAATAATAATACAAATATGAAAAATAGTATAAATAATAATAATAATAAAATTAGTCTTATTCAACATTCAAGTATTCATAGTTCAGGAAATACAATTCAAAAATCAAAAAATAAAACTTTTGAAATTCAAAATATTAATTCAATAAATACTTTATCAAAAATGAATTCAAATTCTAATTTTTCTAATTTTAATTTACAACAAAATACAGTTAGACATCAAAGAAAAAGTAGTTATGGTTCTAATTTTAATTTAGTTAAAACTCCTTTAAATGCTATTCATTCTAATTTAAATAGTGCACATATTATTTCTCAAAAACATTTTTCTAAAAATAATCTTAATAATAATTTCAATCATAATAAAAATACTAATTTAAATAATCCTTCTTCAATTCCAAAATATAATTTTTCTAAAAATGAAATTGATAGAAAAAATACTAATATAACTAAAAGAAGAAAAAATAATGCTTCGTATAATATGAGTTTAAATAATTTAATTTTTTCAAGTCAAAGGTCTTCATCAAACACATCAAATAATAAGAATAAAAAAAATAAATTATCTCCTTCAAATAATTTTAATACAAATAGAATAATGAATTCAAATAAAATATATAAAATATCAAGAAATAAAAAAAATATGATAACTCATACACAAACAAATTTAAAAAGTTTTAGAAAAGAAGCAGTAGTATACAAAACAAAAAGTATTGATGAAGAAAAAATAAAATTAAAAAATATTTTATTTGGAATTAATAAAAATAAAAATTTAAGTAATTATCAAATGAGTCAAAGAATTGCAAGTCAAATTGAAGAATTAATTAAAAAAAGTAAAATTAATTTAAAACATAATAATAATTCAAATAATTTTTATCATGGAAATGATAAAGGAAGTAAAAAATCTATTATTGAAAATTCTAATATTTCTATTCATAATAATTATAGTGGAAGTAATATTTCTTGTCGAGGAAATAATAATAAAATTATTAATGTTAATTTAAATATTAGAATGAATAGTGATGAAAGGAAAAATAAAATTATTAGAATTATTTCACCTAAGAAATAAATTTAAATATTTTTATAAAGTTTTAATTTCTTATATTTTCTTTTTTTTTCTTGCTTTGATTTTTAATTATGAATTTTAAAGAAGTAGAAACTTTATAATTTAAAAATTTAATTGATTTAGTTTTTTTTTTGATACATTTATTTTTTCCTGTTTTTCTTACTTTAATAATAAAAAGAAATAAATGGAATCACCAATGGAAAAAATTAATAATTATATAAAAACTGCATATTATTATAAATCAAATATTAAAATTTATATGTTTTTAAAAGAAGTTTCTTTTATGAAAGCGAATATGTACTTAAAAAAAAATTTATTAAATCAAAATGAAATTCAAAAATTAAAACAAGATTTTTCTGAATTTGAACAAGAAAAAAAATTAAATAATTGGAATATTAAATCAATAACATCTTCAGAATATAAAAATTTTTTAGAAGATGTATACAAAAGATTAAATGTACAAAATCATCCAAGTTTAAATAATTTAATTATAGCGAAACAACTTACAGAAGTAATTTCTTTTTTTGGAAAATATGATCAATTATCTTTTCAAAGAATAAATTATTTTAATGAAAAAATAAAATATTATCAAAATTTAAAAAAAAAGGATTTTGATATTGATTTAAGAAAACCTGAAAATAGGAAAACTATTGAATATAACAATAATTTTTTTAATAATAAGAATAATAATAATATTAATATAAATGAATATTATTCTAATCATAATGGTAATAATAATAAAAATAATAAAAATATAAATAATAATATTAAAAATATAATTGAAAATTTTTATAATCCAAATAAAAATCAAAATTATATTCCTGAACTTGTAAATAGAAGAATAAGATTGCCTATTAAAAAAACTGATCCTTTTTATCCTAAATTAAAATCAATGATTGAAGAATTAATAGAAGATTCAACTCAAGAATTATATTATCATAAAATTGATATGGCTATTAAAAATTTAGAAGCTGCTGCTTATTATATTAGTAAAATAATAGATTAATTAATATATTTAATTTACAAAATTAAAAAGATAATAAAAAAATAAAGATACTTAATAAACATTAATAAATTTTTTCCAAAAGTCCCTTAAATAAAAAATAATAAAGAATAAATAATTAAAACCAAATATTATATTAAAAATAAAATCCAAATATAAAAGTCTTTTTTATTAAATATTAGTTAAATTTTTCTGAAAATCTACATTACTAATAGAATTCTTTAAATTATCAATTAGATAATAACTATATTTAAAAGAATCATCTTTTTCAAAATAAGGAGAATTATTCATTTCTTTTCCATTTCTTTGATTATAAGTATAATAACTATTATTATTAGTTCCTTGATTAATATTATTATTTCTTAAAGGACTAACTTGATAATTTTCATTATTATTATTTGATGTAGCATTTTTTAATTTACTTAAAGTTTCTTTATAAATATTTTCCCTAGTTTTCAAAGCTAAATTTTCATTTTTTAAAATGTTAATTTGTTTATTAAATTGTTCTTTTAATTCTTTAATTTCTTCATCTTTTAAATCAATTTCTTTTTTATTTTGAAAATTATCATCTTTTTTTTTTTGTAAATCTAAGACAGCACCATTATAAGCATTTTCGAATTTTCCACATAATTGATTTAAATTTCCTATTTTTCCTTCTAAATCTTTTCCATAATTTTCTAAATTCAAAACTTTATTTTCAGATTCAGATAATCTTATTGATAATTCATGATTATCTTTTTCTAATTCATTTATTGTATTTGTTTTTTCATTCATTTCTTTTTCTAAATCAATAAATTCATTTTTCACATTTTCAAATTCAATTTGAAATCTTGATAAATTTTTGATTCTTTCATTCATTTCTTTTATTTTATTTGAATTTTGAATATTTTCAGAAATTAATTTTTGATTATCATCTTTTAAATTATTATATTTTAAACTTAAATCATTTAATTTTTCATTTAAAGAATTTATTTCTTTTTCACTAATCATTTTTTCTTGTTTTGAATCTTCAATTAATTTATTATATTGTAATTCTAAATCTGAAAATTGTTGTGTTAAAGGAATATATTTTGATTTTAATTCTGAATATTTTTTATTTCTTTTTTCTAATTCATTTTGATTTTGAAGATTTGTATTAATATATGTTTCAAATTTTTGTGTTGATGATTGAGCTAATTTTTCGAATTCTGAGATTAATTTATTTTTTGTTTGAATTATTTCATTTAATTTTGTAATTTCTAAATTTAAATTATTGTTCTCTAATATTAAATTATCTATATGAGATACTCTCTCTTCTAAATCTTCAATTGTATCTTCTAATTCTTCTATTTTATTGTCTTGTTGTTTTTTTGTTTTTTCATAATTTTCGATTGTTTTTTGCAAAGTAGAAATAATTGAATCTTTAGACATGTTTTTTATATAAAAAAAACAAAATAAAAATAATAAAAAAAATCAAAAAAAAAAAACAAATAATTTTTCTTTAATTATAATCTAATTTTTAAATATAATTTCTCTTTTTTAAAATAATATTTTTATTTTTTATTTCTCATAGTACTAAATAAACTTCTATGTAACATTCCAACTCCTCCTTTTTTAAGTGTATTTTCATGTAATCCAAATAATTTTCCAGGTTTTAAATCATAAACATTTTTTTTTTCAGATATTCTTGAATAAGTTTTATAGAAAAATTTATTTAATTCTACTAAATCTTCATCATCTAATTTTTCGATTATACCAGTGAATTTTTCTTCAAAATAATAATTCATCATTTTTGCAGTTAATGAATATATTGCTTCTATTATATTTTCTTCTGTTGGATTTTCTCTCCATAATGTTAATATTTCTTTTAATGAATTTAAAAAACCTTCTTCGCTAATTTTATTTAAAGATTATTTAAATTTTTTTTCTTACCTTTTCTTTTGTTTTTCTTTGTTGAAATTTGATTCTATTAATTTTATTTTTTCTAAATCTGACATTTTTAATATATTTTATTTTGGGAATATCATTGTTTTTAGTTTTTTTATTATTTTTTTTATTTGTTTTTATAGATTTTTTTTTATGATGTTTTAATATATTTTTTAAAAAAAAAATATTAATTAAAAAGTTTTATTATATTTATTAATGATTTTTTTTGATTTTTTTTGTTTAGAGTTTCTTATTCTTTTCTTTTAAATATTTACCTAAATTATTTTCATTTACAATATTAATACTTTTTTGAACAGTTTTTTCAGCATTTAACATTTCTTTATCAAAAGAATTATTTTTATCATCAATATCTTTATTATATTTATTTTTATTATTATCATTATTATTAATATTTTTTTGGTTTATAACATAATCATTATTTTTATCTTTTACAAATAAATTTTTTTCTTCTCTATTTGCGCTTTTAATTATTTTAATACTATCATATATTTCATTTAATAAATCATTTTTATCTAAAATAGTACTTTTACTATTATTACTAATATTTAAATAATTATTACTTAGACTATTCCCAATAAAATATTTATTTATAATTTTTTTATTATTTTTCTTATTATATTTCAAAATTTTAATTTTTTTCTTTTTATTATCAATTGATTGTTGTAATTTAGCAAAATTTAAATAATAATGTAAATCTTTTTTATTTTCTTCGTTTTTTAATTTTTTTTCATTTTTTTTTCTTTTTTCATTTTGTTCTTTCATAAATTTATGAACTTCATCTTTTCCTCTTGAATTACTTTTATTATTTTTTTGTGAAATAATCTTTTCCTTATTTGAAATTACTGTATTTGATTTTTTTGGAAAAGAATTATTTCTATATGATAATTTAATAGAATTGAAATTACTATTGTTTTCATTTGGTTTTTTTGTTTTATTTTTTAAATATTCTTTTATTTTTACACAAAATTCTAAAGAATTAACAATTGGTTTTCTTGAATTAAAAGTTTTTGAAAATTTTAAATTTGATTGATTTTTATTTTTTATTTTTGAACTTAATAATTGACTCTTTTTTATATTTGAAAATGTATTATAATTAAGATTATTAATATTATTACTATTATTATTATTATTATTTTTTTCTTCTTCTGATATTAAATTATCATATCTTTTATTTTCTACTTGATTATTTTTTCCTTCTTTTAAATATATTTTTTTTTCTTTTTCTTCTGGAAATAAATTTATAATATTAATATTATTATTTTTTAAAACTTCCATTCTATTCTTCATTCTTTTATATTCTTTACTTGATAATTCCTCTTTTTTTTTTCTTTGATATTCTTGAATTAAATTTATATCAGAACTATAAATTAAATTATTCATTAATTTATTTTTTTCTTCTTCTTTATTATTAAATAATTTATCTTCATTTTTTTTTATTTGTGCTGATTTAGTTAAAGGAATATTTAATTTTAATCTTTTTATAAAATTATCTTTATCTGATTTTACATTTGTTTTTGGAAATATTATTTGAAAAATTTTTGGGTCTTTTTTATTTAAATTTTCAAAGTAATGATTTATTTTTTTTTGAGAATCATTTAATCTTGAATTATTTTTAATTTCTTCACTATATTTTCTCATTTTATCTTGTATATTTCTTCGACTTTCTGAATTTAAAATTGTACTTTTTTTACTTGAGCTTTGATACAAAGAAGGACTTGTATTAAACTCCATTTTTAATTTTAAATTTATTTTTTATAATATTATAAATAAATATTATAACTTTTATTAATTTAAAAAAAAAAAATAAAAAAAGTTACTTTAAAAAAAGGAAAAATAGAATATGAGTTTTAAAAAAATTTCATTATTTCATTGTTTTCAAAAATTTAAAAAAAAGTTTCAAATTTAAATTTTTTAAATTAGAATGTATTTTAAAATTAATAAAAAATCTCTTAAAAATAAAATGTTGAAGAACATTGTTTATTTAGGTTTTTTCCAACTATATAATTTATATCCATTTTTATCTTTATAATTATTTTTCCCGAAATTAACAAGATCAAAAATAAACCAAAAAGCTAAACCACAAGCACACAAATAGAAGAAAATAGAGACTAAAATGACTAAGCAATCACTATCACAACAATCACTAACACATTTTGCAGTTAAAGGGAAAAGACAAATAATATAAATTCCAAAAATGAAAGCAACTAATTTTAATGAAGCTACTAAATATTTTCCTCTATAAAAATGACCTGCCCCAAATCCAACAAATAATTCTAATAAAAATGCTGTTAATTGCTTCTTTTGTTTATAATCACATTGTTTATCCGTGTCATTATTATATATATATGCTTTATAACATGAACATTTTTCTTTCTCTTCATCTGAACAAAATGTGTGTTCCATATTACAATATGATTCATTTTTACATGAAAATTCTTCCACTAAATTTCGAAGAGTTGTTTTATATTCTGTTTTATTTATTTCTGATACTAATTCTAATGAGTATGTTGATGTCATTAGATGGTAGTTTATTATTAGGAGAAAGATAAACATTTTTTTTATTTTATTTTATTTTTAAGATATTCTTTTTTTCAGGGATTTTTTATTATTTTTTATTTTTTTATATGCTATAAAGCTATGATTAATAAAATATTATGAATTAAAAATTGATTGTTGTTGAAGCGAAAACAATTATTAAATGAGAAGAAAGATTTAGAAATATATATAAAAAAATTAATTATCCCTTTATTTGTTATTGTTTTATTAATTTTTTAATTTTTTTATTCAATTTATTTATAAATAAGATATTTATTAATCTTTTTAATTATTTTGATTATTTAATTTAAATATATTATTTCATTACTTATTTCAATAATTAAAAAAAATTTTTATTCGCTAAAATTATTATTACTTATAGTTCTTTCAGTATTTATTTCATCATATTTACCTTCAGTAATTAAGCTTTCTAAATGAATAGATTTATTATTAATTTTACTTAAATTTTCATCATCCTTATTTTCTATAAGTTCATTATATTTTTTTTGAATATCTTCATATTGCTTTAACTTATTATTTAAAATACTAATTTTTATTTTATTTTCTGTATTTTCTTTAAGTAATTGATCATAACTATATTTTTTAATAGGAATTTCAAATTTTTTCCCTTTATTATTATTAGGTATTTTTAATTTTATTTCTTCGATATGTTTATTAGTCTTTTCTATTTTAATTTTATCAAAAGAATAATCTTTTATTGATTTTCTTCTATATATTTTATTATTGTTTTTTTCTTCAATTGAATCAAAATATGAAGAATCAGAATCTGATTTTTGTGTTTTTTTTATTTTTGAAATTATTTTATCTTTTGATTTTATAATATCTATTAATATAGAAATTTTATTTGTTAAATCTTTATTTTCTTGAATTAAATTTTGATTTTTTTCTTTTAATTGATTATTTTCTTTTTTTATTTTTATATATTTTTCATTATTTTCTATTATTTCTAATTTATATTTATTTATTAATTCTTTTTCTTTGGTTTTATCTTCTTTTGAATTATGTATTTGATTATTTAAAGATATTATTTTTTCTTTTAATCTTTTATTATTTTTTTGATAATCTTGAATAGAAATTCTAAGAGCATCAATTTGTTCTAATCTATCATTATATTTTTGTTTATAATTTATATCTTCATCATTATTATTTGTTGTTTCAATAAAAGTTTTATTACCTTTCATCTCTTGATGTTCAAGAAATAAATTTTTATTATTTTTATTTTCTTCATTTTGTTTTTTTCTCATAAAAGAACCATAAGATTCATTAATAGAAGAAGAATTATGCAATAATTTCGTATCAATAAAATTTTTTTGAGAATTAAAATAATTTCTACTATTTGAAGAATTTAAATTAATTGAAGGAGAAATTTCACTATATTTTCCAAATGTTAAGTTATAAGAACTTTCAACGGGATAATATTTTAATAAGTCATTTTTATTAGGTTTATAATCATTCATTAAATTTTTTTGAAAATTTTCAGTAATAGTAGAAATTGAACTTGAGTTTCTTAAAGTATTATTTTGACTTAAATTAGTTGAATTTTTATTTAAATTTGAAATATTTATATTTTCTTTTTCATTTGAAATTGTTCTTGAATAAGAAGTAAGATTTAATATATTTTTATAATTATTATTATTTATATTCTTTTCTATTTTTGTCAAAGATGATTTAATTAAATTTATTTTATTATTGTCAAAAGTGTTTTTTAAATGTTGAAAGTTTGTATAACATTTTTTAATATTATTATCTATTTCTTTAAATGAAAGATCTCCATTCATTGATTTTGAATATAGTTTATCTAATGATGAATTAATATATTTTTGTCTTGAATGAACTGTGTTATTAAATAATAATTTATCAAAATTGTTTTCATTAAACACTCGGTTATAATAACTCATATTTAATATTTTTTAAATCATGAAATAAAAATTGTTTAAATTAAATTTAAATATTTCATTCATATATTTTTTTGATTCATAATTATTAATGATATAATATGAAAATCTTATTGAAATATAAAATCAAAATATTTTAATTAAAAAAAATGTCAGTAAATGCAGAAGATTATATTAATCAATTAAAATCAGCATTAATGAATTATGAAAATGTGAATAAAAATCAGCAATTAAAAATAGTTTCTCAACAAGAAACAATTGATGAATTAAATAGAAAAATAAATGAATTAGAAACAGTAATGACTGATAATGTTCAATTAACAAATGAAATAAATAAATTAAATGATATTATTAGAGAAAAAAATCAAATCATTTCAGAATTTCAAAATTTAGCTCAAATTAGTACTTTAAAATTTGAATCTTATATAAATAGTAATCAAAAAAATCAAATTGCTTTAGAAAAAAAAAATAAAAAATTAGATGAATTAAAATCTAAATTTAATCCTTTAAATGAATCTTATTTAAAATTAGAAAAAGAATATAAAAAATTATTAAATACTTTTAATGAAAAAAGCACTTTTAATAATAAAGAAATTGCAGAATTAAATGATAAATTAAATGAAATAACAACTAAATATAATATAATAAAAGAAGAAAATGGAAGATTAAAAGATGAAAATTTAAATACTAAAAATGAAGTAAATGATTTAAATAATAAAATAAATGAATTATCTAAATTTCAAATTGATTTTAATAACATAAAAGCAGAATTCGAAAATTTAGAAAATGAATTAATTGAAAAAAATGGAAAAATTATTGAATTAGATAAAAATAATGAAGAATTAAAAGGAAAATTAATAGAATCAGATAATAATTGTAAAAATATTTCTGATTATGGAAAAGAATTAGAAAAAAAAGTTGAAAATCTAAATAAAATTTGTCAAAGATTTGAAACTGCTTATAATAATAGTTTAATTGATCTTGAAAAAAATAAAGATGATAATGATAAAATTTATAAAGATTTAGAAGCTAAAAATAAGGAAATTAATATTATCAAAGATAATTTTAATAAACAAATTAATCTTCTTAAAACAGAAAATAATGCTTTAAAAAAAAGAGAAAATATTTATAGAAATACTTTATCAAGAATAAAAACTTATAATACAAATACTTTAAATTCAACAAATAATAATTTTGTTCAAACTGGAATTTCAAATAATTTAAATATGAATAATTTTAATAATAATTTTAATAATAAAAGTTTTATGAGTCCTCAAGTTAATTATAATAATGAAAATAATAATATGAATTTAAATACTAGTTATATGACTTATAATCCTCAAAGAAATGATTTTAATATGTCTACTCTTGATAAAGATGAATCTTTTAGATATAGTTATTATTTAATTGATAATTTAAAAAACGCAATAAATAAAGTAGATTTCCAAAATGAATACTCAAACCTTATTTAAATCTATTTATTTTAATTTAAAATACATTAATTTAAATCAACCAAAAAATTAAATTGAAAATAAAACCTAAAAAAAACAATAAAAAAAAATTAAAAAATAAATATATAAAAGAAAAATATAATTAATAATTTATCATTTCTTCTGAAAAAAAAAAATGAAAATAGAAAAAGAAAATGAAATAAAATATGAATTAAATAACATAAAATTTGATTTTTACACATCATCAGACATAGAAAAAATATCAATGAAGCCATTAACAACACCTCAAGTATATAATAATTTAGGTCTTCCAGAAATAGGAGGATTAAGTGATCCATGTATGGGAGTTCAAGCATTTGATAAAAATTCAAATTGTGAAATTTGTAATCAAAGTTGTGAAAATTGTACTGGACATTTTTCACATATAAATTTATATGCTCCTTTATATAATCCTTTTATGTTAAATCATATTTTAAAATTATTAAATATTCAATGCTTTAATTGCCATTTATTAAAAATTAATAAAAAAGATATTGCTTATTTATTTTTCAAGTTATTTTTAATTAAATTTGATTTGTGGAAAGAAGCTTCTGAATTACATTTATTAATGTATGAATCTTTTGGAGAAAACACTGATGATATTAATAGGAAAATTATTAAGTTTATTAATGATAATTTAACTTTAGATTTTAATTATTTTAAAGATTTAAATTTTGATAATTCTAATAACAATTTTTCTAAAGATGATAGTTTTGATAATAATAATAATGATGATGAGAAAAAAAGTAAAAAGAAAAAAAATAAAAATAAAGAAAAAAATGATAATGAAAATTTAGAAGAAATGAAAAAAACAATAAAAAAAAATAAGAAAAAAATCCTAAAAGAATTATTTATAAATATATTTAATAAACAAGAAAAAATATTAGAAAAAAAGCCTAAAATAATATATGAACAATCAGTAACTAATTTAACATTATTAAAAGAATTTGAAAAAGAATTTTGGTTGATGACAAAAATTAATAAATGTTCAAATTGTGGAGCAACTTCAAAAAGATATAAAAAATTTAATAATATAAAAATATTTCAAATAAATGTATCTGAAAAAGAAAGAAAAAAAATGGAAAAAAGTGGAATCGATGTTGATAAAAATGCTTTAGAACATGGAATTGGAGAAAGAACAAAAAAAAAAAATAAAAAAATTAAAGAAATATTAATTAAAGAATCAGAAGATCCAATAAATGAATTTAAAGAAAATAAAAACAATAAAAAATCAAATTTATACGATGATTCACTAGAAGAAAATATATATAACGAAAATAACATAAATGATTCAAGCGACAATGAAAATGAAGAAAATGAAATAAAAACAGATATAACAAATTCAAAGCAGAAATTTCTTCCAGTATTAGAAGTAAAAGAATTATTAAATAAATTATTTCAAAAAGATAGTGGTTTATTAAAATTATTATACGGAAATTTATCATATGAAGAAATATCAGAATTTAAAATAAAAATAATTTCAAATGCTCCAAATTATTTTTTTATAGAAAATTTAATAATACCACCAAATAGATTTAGACCAGAAGATTCTTCATTAGGAAATGACTCACATTATTTACATCAACAAACATCACAATATGTGAAAATAATATCATTAAATAATGATATTAGAGAATTAAGTTTAAAAGTAGAAGAAAGTAAAGATGATAAAAATATAAATAAAAAAACAACATATTTTGAAGATTTAATATCAAAATGGACACAAATGCAATTAATGATAAATATATTATTTGATTCTTCAAAAGCAATCTCAAAGAAAGATCAAGAAATAAAAGGAATAAAACAAATGATAGAAAAAAAACAAGGAATAATAAGAATGAAAATTATGGGAAAAAGAGTTAATCATGCGGGAAGAACTGTTATTAGTCCAGATCCATTAATTAAAACTGATGAAGTTGGAGTTCCTTTATTTATTGCTGGAAAATTATATTATCCTGAAAAAGTTACTAAATATAATATTGATTATTTAAAACAATTAATTATTAATGGACCTTATAAATATCCAGGAGCTAATCAAGTTACTTTATATAATAATAATAATCATAACAATAATAATAATTCTAATAATACTAATATTATTAGTTTAAATTATGTTAAAGATGAATACAGGAATGTAATATCTGAAAAAATAAAATTAGGTGATATTGTCAATAGACATATGCATAATGGAGATATATTATTATTAAACAGACAACCTACTTTACATAGACCTTCAATTATGTCTCATAAAGCAAAAATATTACCTATTGAAAAAACTTTTAGAATGCATTATTCTAATTGTTCTTCATATAATGCTGATTTTGATGGTGATGAAATGAATATTCATTTCTTACAAGATGAAATTTCAAGAGAAGAAGGTTATTCTATTTCAAATAGTAATAATCAATATATTGTTCCTACTAATGGAAAACCAATTAGAGGTTTATTACAAGATTCAATTGATTCTTGTGTTTATTTAACTATGAAAGATACTTTTTTCACAAGAGAACAATATTTTCAATTAATATATTCTTCTTTGGAAAAATCATTAAACACGAAAAAAATCAGAAAAATAGTTCTATCTCAACCAACAATAATAAAACCTAGAATATTATATACTGGAAAACAAATAATCACAACAATTATAAATTCATTAGCAACAAGTGAATTAATTGATAATATAAAAAATGCAAAATGTACTTTTGAACATAATAATAAATTAGGAAGTGATATTTGGGGAAAAGGAAATGAAGAAGAAGGAAAAATAAGATTAGTAGAAAATGAGTTATTAACAGGAGTTTTAGATAAAAATGAAATTGGAGCTTCTGATTATGGTCTTTTTCATTCTTTCTATGAAATTTTTGGAGCTGAATTAACAGGAGAATTTATTACTGTTATTGGTAAAGTTTGTGTTCATTTTCTTCAACATTTTTATGGTTTCACATGCTCTGTTTCTGATATTGTTCTTACTCAAAAAATGGATTTTCAAAGAAGAGTTGACATTGAAAAAATTTTAATTGAAGGAATGAATTCATTAGGAAAATTATTCGATGTTCCTGATTTTAATTTAGATTTTGATAATTATAGTCATCGTTCTGTTTATAGTACAACAAAGGATAAAAATAAGGAAATAGTAAATCAAATGACTTTAGAGCCTGAAAATAAAAAGGAAATTACTCAAATAATAAAACTTCAAGAATTAAAAATAACTTCTTCACTTTTTACATCATATAGTCAAAAATCACCATTAGAGACATTAAATTCATCCTATGAAAAAATACAGCAACTACGAAATAAATACGAGCTCCTAATTTTAAAGGATTCTCTTCTAGATATCAATGTGGATACAGTAGTGAAGAACTCTCTCAACAAATCGACATCCTCTTATATAAAGACATGGCTTTCCAATGGTCTCTCCTCTCCTTTCCCTAGGAATAATTTCTCAATGATGGTGAAGTCTGGTTCAAAGGGTTCTCTCGTGAATCAGACACTTGTATCATGTCTCCTGGGGCAACAGGAACTAGAAGGGAGACGTGCTCCACGTATGTCTTCAGGAAAAACACTTCCCTCCTTCCAGGCATTCGACCCCAATCCACGTTCAAGTGGATATATAACTGATAGATTTTCCACTGGGGTGAGACCACAAGAGTTCTTTTTCCACGCAATGGCAGGAAGGGAAGGACTTATTGACACTGCTGTTAAAACAAGTAGGAGTGGATATTTACAAAGATGTCTAATGAAGCATTTAGAACAAATTGTTGTTGGGTATGATTACACTGTGAGGGATTGTGATGGGAATGTTATTCAATTTTTATATGGGGAAGATAGTATTGACACTGTTAATACTAAATTTTTAAAGAATTTTAAATTCATTTGTGATAATTTTGATACTTATGTTATGAAAATGTCACCTGAAAGAATAGTAAATGCTATTGATACTAAAGAAGTGAAAAATTATATTAAGAATAATTTAAAAGGAAATAATAATGAAATTAATAATAATAAAGAAACATTATTGAATAAATTTGAGCCATGGAAATATTTAGGAAGTATAAGTGAGAAAGTGTATGAAAGTATGCATGAATACATAATAAAAGATCCTGATAATAATTTTAAAAAAGAGAATAAGAAAATATCAAGAAGTGAATTTAAAAATATAATATATCTCAAATATTTAAATTCCTTAATTCAACCAGGAGAAAGTGTAGGAGTTTTAGCAGCACAATCAATAGGAGAACCTTCAACTCAAATGACATTAAATACATTTCATTTAGCTGGAAATGGAGGAGTTAATGTTACATTAGGTATCCCTAGATTAAGAGAAATATTAATGACTAGTGAAAAGAATATTAAAACTCCTATTATGACTTTACCTCTTTTAAGTAATAATATTGAAGATGCTAAAAAATTAGGAAGAATTTTTAATGAATATAAATTAATTGATGTTATTAAAAATATTAAAATGAAACAAAGTATTTTATTTAAAGATAATATTGGAAATTATAATATTAAAGATAAATTCAGATGCTATGAAGTTGAAATTTATTTAGAAAGTTTAAATGATATTAAAGAATATTTTAATTATAATAAAAGTGATGTAATATTAATTTTAAAAAATCAATTCATTCCTTTATTATCAAAGCAAATTTCTAGATATTTAAAAATGGGAAATTTAAAAATGGAAATATCAGTACATAATATAAAAGATGATAATATTGAAAATGATGAAGAAACAAATACTGAAAAATATTCTACTAAGAAAAGAAAAAATGAAGAAGATGAAACTGGAGAAGAAGAAGAATTAGAAGATGAATCAGAACAAGAAAAAACTTATGATGATACATTTATTAAAGTTAATTCTGATGATGAATATGATGATAATGAAATAAAAGATAATAATTTAACTGAAGATGAAATTAATACAAATAAAACTGATAAAAAAGATACTGATGATGAATCTAATTATGATAATAATAATTATAGTGAAAGTGAAGCAGAAAATAATAACAATAGAAGTTCAAAGAAAAAAAATAAGAAAGATTATATTAAGGATACTCTTGAAAAAAAAGATTATATATATAATGATATTCAAATTGAAGAAATGGAATTTGAAAATTTAACTGAAGAAAGTAAATTTTCATTTAAACTTCTTTTACCATACGTTCAAAAAAACATATTATTAAAAAACATACTAGACATAATATTAAAAAAATTAAATTTCAAAAATATAAAAAATATAAAAAAAAGTCATATATTAGAGAGAGAGAAGAAGAATGGTGAAAAGGAATATATACTTCAATTAGAAGGATTTAATTTTCAAGAAATATCAAAATATTCAAATATAATAGATATAAATAGAATTGGAACTAATGACATAGGAGGAATATTAAATATATATGGAATAGAAGCTTGTAGATCTGCAATAGTAAAAGAAATAGTAAATGTATTTGATGTTTATTCTATTAAAGTTGATAAAAGACATTTAGGACTAATTGCAGATTATATTACTTTTCAAGGGAAATATAGAAGTTTTTCTAGAAAAGGTATTTCTTATAATTCTTCTTCTTTATTAAAAATGAGTTATGAAACTACTATGGAATTTTTAATTGATTCATGCTTAGGAAAAAATATTGATAAATGTATTACTCCCAGTGCAAGAATTTTCCTTGGAAGACCTACACTTTGTGGAACTGGCGCTTTTGATGTTATTATTAAATAAGGTTTTTAT
>JAEEGK010010350.1_pt1 | contig 21536 bp, 17 predicted proteins | sample 8958771 | NCBI WGS metagenome assembly JAEEGK01 (sample SAMN16246547, study PRJNA631951) | gut metagenome | biome: gut microbiome; feature: rumen; material: SC-attached | host: Bos | place: Iran: Karaj | collected 2018-10 | reverse complement strand
TAAGTGGTTATCCTTCATTCCCTACAATGTCGGTGATGAAGATACCATCAAAGTCACGCACACTACCCAACATTGCCCGCACGCTACAAAAGGAGCGAGGCTATAACACTTCATATCTCTACGGTGGAGACATTAATTTTACCAACATGCGCAGCTATCTCATCAGTGGAGGTTTTGAGAATCTCACATGGATGAAGGACTACAGCGCAGATGAGCAAAAGACAGCTCAATGGGGTGTCCGCGATGATATTACCTTCAAAACACTATATCAGATGGCCACAAATGCGGAACAGCCCTTCTTGATCGGTTATTCGACGTTGAGCAGTCACGTCCCCTGGGATGTCCCCATACACCATTTCGACGATGAGGTGATTAATTCGTTCTATTATCTGGATCAATGCATTGGCAATTTTATCAACAACTTCCGTAAGAGTAAAGCATGGAAGAATACTCTCATAGTGATGTTGCCCGACCATGGCATACCACACAACGGTATAGACGAGAGTTCATCTTTGATGAATCATATCCCCATGATATGGGTTGGTGGTGCTGTTAAAGAGCCTAGACAGATAGACAAAGTCTGCAATCAGACTGATTTGCCTGCTACCTTATTAGGACAATTGGGGATATCACACGATGAATTCTCTTTCAGCCGCGATGTATTAAGTTCTACATATACCAGGCCTTTTGCTACACATACATTTGATGATGGTTTCTCTATGGTTGATAGTACCAGTTTTGTATGCTACGACTTTGTGAGCAACAAAGTAATTGCGGAGGAAGGTAGGAAAAACGAGCAACTCCTTACACTTGGAAAAGCAATATTACAAGCAGCATCAAAAGACTTTAATAACAGATAATAGTTTTATATTGAATATACAATGAGACAGTTGAATAATAAATTATTCTCACCACTTTTGGCAGTACTATGGAATCTGTTACTTGTTTACATGGTTTATCAGGTAGCCAGGATAGAGTATTGGTTAGAGAACTACAGCTATCTCAACTACACCTTCGACGTATGGCGTGGCGGATTGATGTTTGACACATCTGCCATCCTTTATACCAATGCGTTATATGTAGTCCTGATCCTTTTTCCATTACATTATAAAGAGACCAGGATATACCACAAGATATGTAAATGGATATTTGTTATTGTAAACGGCCTGGCATTGGTCATCAATCTGGCAGACTCCGTGTATTTCAGATATACAATGAGACGTACCACTTCGACCGTCTTTGATGAGTTTTCAAGCGAAGGGAACTTAAGCAGTATTATAGGAAAAGAGTTTCTAAGCCACTGGTATCTTGTATTGCTATTTGCACTAATAATGTGGCTTCTATGGAAATTCTATGCCACACCATCTATAAATGTTAAGGCACTAAACAAATGGAAATATAATGTAGCATGCCTTTTGTCTCTTATTCTCTTTACCCCATTTTGCATAGCAGGTATGCGTGGAGGGTTTGCTACTGCCGTACGCCCCATAACTATCTCCAATGCCATGCAATATACCGAGCGTCCAACCGATGCTCCATTAGTGCTTAATACGCCTTTTTCTTTTTTGCGTACCATTGATACCAATGTCTTTGTCGTCCCACATTATTTCGACAGTACAGATGAAATGGAGGCCGTTTACACACCAGTACACACTCCCTCCGACTCTCTGCAGATGGACAAGAAGAATGTTGTCATATTAATTGTTGAAAGCTTCGGCAGAGAGTATATAGGAGCCCTTAACAAGACACTTGAAGATGGAAAATACAAGGGATATACTCCCTGTGTTGATTCTCTTATCAGCAAGAGTACAACATTTAGTCACTCTTTCTGTAATGGCAGAAAGAGTATTGACGGCATGCCTAGTATTCTAAGCAGCATTCCAATGTTTGTTGAGCCATTTATCCTTACCCCTTCTTCCATGAACGATTACACAGGATTGGCAGGAATACTGGCTAAAGAAGGATATGAAACCGCATTCTTCCACGGAGCACAGAATGGCAGTATGGGATTTCAGGCTTTCGCCCAGAAGATAGGTTTCCAGCGCTATTATGGGCGTACAGAATATGAGGAATCATGCGGTACAGATGATTTTGATGGCACATGGGCAATATGGGATGAGCCATTCCTCCAGTACTTTGCAGAAGAGATGAGCAAAATGAAACAACCCTTCATGACCTCTGTATTTACAGCATCCAGCCATCATCCATTTGCTGTTCCTGTAAAATACAAGAAACAGTTTACTGAAGAAGAGCTGGAGATACATAAATGTATCCGTTATACTGACATGTCGATTGGAAGATTCTTTGATACAGCTAGTCGTCAGCCTTGGTTCAAGAACACCATCTTTGTATTAACCAGCGATCATACCAATATGAGCAATCATGCTGAATATCAGACTGATCTGGGAGGCTTCTGCTCGCCCATCATCATATATGATCCAAGTCATCCCGAGGGCAAGACACTCGACAAGATTGCTCAGCAGATAGATATTCTCCCAACGATAATGGGTATGCTTCATTATTCAAAGCCATACTTCGGATTTGGCATTGACGTACTTAACACCCCAAGAGAAGACACTTGGGCAGTAAACTACTTAAATGGTTATTACCAATATGTGCGCTATGGCTACGTGCTGCAGTTTGACGGAACCGCCACAACTGCCGTCTATAGTCTCGACGACAAGTTGATGAAAAATAACATTAAGGGTAAAGTGGCAGTACAACAAAAGATGGAGCAAGAGCTAAAAGCGATCATCCAGCAATACATGGTACGTATGACACAAGACCGTATGCTACCTTAATCGTATAACTTTTCCGTCAACCACCTCAAAACGCTCGTTAAATTCCTCGCGCGTACGACTCCAGCGGTTGTGACTCCATAACCAATACTCTGGAGCGCGGGTGATGCTTTGCTCCAACATCTGGTAATAGATATCGGTAACACCATATTCGGCATCGACTTCATTTGGATTGCGAGCAATGAGCTTGAATTCCGCTTCGTAGTAGCCGCGTTTTACGCGACGCATATCCAAGTAGAATACAGCATGATTAACCTTGCGAATAATACGCTCAGCACCAGTTAAAACAGGAGTATCGTGGTGCAGGAAGTCCACCCAGTGGTGTATGTTTATCCAGTTAGGCTTTTGGTCGCTGATGTAGCCAATGACTACAGGCTGTTCTGCTCTACGGAATTCCAAGATTCTGCGCAACGTATCCTGCATGGGGATACAAAGGGCTCCCTGTCGCTGACGTAGTCGAAGAAACAGGTTATCGAAAGCCTTATTCTCTATAGGATGGTATATTTGTCCACATTTAGCTTCGGGTGTAATCCAAAGAGGCAATGAGGTAACCCATTCCCAATTACAGTAGTGCCCCAGGTAAACAGCAACCGACTGTCCCTCACTTATACATTGGTCTATCTGTTCTACTCCCTTGAAAACCATTCGTCTCTTAAGATTTTCTTTTCTGATGGTCATTAGCTTAATACTCTCTACCAGATAGTCACAGAAAAAACGATAAAAACCGTTTTCAATGGCACGAAGTTCCTGCTCACTTTTTTCCGGGAATGAAATAGACAAGTTTCTGCGGACCACTTTCAGACGATACCTAACCACATAACGCAGCAACAGATATAGCATGGTCGACAATAAGTAATGCACCCTCAGTGGCAGGAGGGAAAAGGTGTAGAAAATTGCATATAGTAATGTAGAGAGAATTTTCATGTGTGCAAAGGTAGCAAATTCGTTGTAAATGAGCAAATAATTATTCTTTTTTTTGGCGAATTGGAAGAAAAAAAGTATTTTTGCAGGCGATATGAAGATGCGAAAAATCTACTATATGCTGAACAGCGGCAAGAACAGCCACATCACATACTACCTCAAGAATTACCTGAGGCAGTTAGTACCTGTTTTTTTCTACCGCATGCAGCTAAGAAGTATACTTAGGCAACTTGAAGAAATGCCCGACAAAGAGCAGCTGATGCGAAGGGTTGACTACTACTGCAAACTTACCCCCGAAAGTTCTATCGACCGTGCGCTATGGGAGCAGACAGCCGTTAGCACCAAGGACCAACCGAAGCTGCGAAAAAAGATGTACTATTTCGATGCCATGGAGATAGCACGTTATTTCGACCCATCTTTGCGCTGGGTGTTCAAGTGGGGCGATATTGTCGACCTACAGCCTGTGCCAAGTATCCTTAAGAGTCGTCCACTAGGCGACAATAATCAGAACTCCGTACTGCTTAAACTTGTCAAGGTGCGCCATTTTCTATTTGTAAACGACAAAAAAGCGTGGCGCGACAAGCGTAATATAGCGATATTCCGTGGAGATATCGGGAATGAGGCTGCAGGCGACGACAAACCTAACCGTCGTGTGTTTATGAACCGCTGGAGAAATCACCCTATGATTGATGCCGCCTCGACCGATTGTGTAGAAGACCATCCCGAGTGGCAAGGCGAGAAGATGACTATTGGCGAACATCTGGACTATAAATTCATTATGTCGTTAGAGGGCAATGACGTAGCGTCGAACCTGAAATGGATTATGTCATCCAACTCTATAGCCGTCACACCAAAGCTTACCTGCGAGACATGGTTTATGGAGGGAACACTTATACCTAACTATCATTATATTGAGGTAAAAGAAGACTTCTCTGATCTTGAGGAACGACTGCAGTATTACATAGACCATCCTGATGAGGCTGAGGCTATCATACACCATGCCCATGAGCACGTGGCTCAGTTCTGCGACAAGAAACGCGAGAAACTCATCTCGCTACTAGTGATGAAGAAGTATTTTGAAATAACAAATGATGTCAGCATATGATATTTGCCAGAGATAAGAGTCAGATGTGCAACAACCTGTTGCAATACGCCCATGTCTATGCGTGGGGCAGAGAGCATGGCCGCAAGGTTATCTCAATGCGTTTCAGCTATAAGTATCAGTACTTCCATATCTGCCACACTAACCTCACAGGCTTTGGATGGTATCTTTTTGCCAAGTACATGGCAGCCATCCGTCTCTTGCCTACAGCAAGTTTTAAGCATCGCGACTGCAACCGTGAGGCATTGGAGCGCAAGATGTTACGTCATCGCAACATCGTAGTTAGCGGCTGGTTCGTGCGTTACTATGACCTTTTCTTGAAGTATCGTGACGAGATCTGCGAGCTCTTTACTTTGGATGATCAATATACAGTCCCCGTCAAAGCAAAAATGCAGGAGGCGGAGCAGAACTCACGTGAAAAGACTGTACGCTTGGGAGTGCATATCCGCCGTGGCGACTATGCCCAATGGCGCGACGGAAAATTCTTCTTCTCCGACGAGGTATATGCAGCCCATATCAATCGATTTGCTGAAATGCATCCCAACGAGACACTCCATGTTTATCTCTCCACCAACGACCCTTCTGTCAATGAGGAGCGTTTTCAGGAACTATGTCCCAAAGTATATATTCATCATCTGCAAGGTAGCGCCCCTGAAGATCTTTTCATGCTCTCCGAGTGCGATTATCTGATAGGTCCGCCCAGCACATTTTCGATGGTTGCTGCTATGTATAGGGATATTCCACTCTATCGTATGGACAGCGCCGATGCTCAGAGCATGACAACCGAGGGCTTCCTGCTCTTTGAATATTGGTTTAGAAACATGGTATAGCAGTATTCTGCTTATCTTACCGACAAAGCCAGTCTGAATCCTACTTCCATACGTCGCCTGCGCTGATCGTACATAAAACGATTGGTGATACGGCTGTATCTTGTATCACAATCGTAAGCACCACCACGGATGGTATGGAAATTGTTTGAAGGCTTGCTTGTTGGCGTCTTACGATACCAATCGTCGCAGAACTCCCACACATTGCCCGACATATCATAGAGTCCAAGTTCGTTAGGTTTCAACTGAGCCACGGGTTTGTGATGGTCGTCAAAATCGTTCTCCATGGTATATGCCACCTCCTTGGGATTGTTGCTACCCGCATAAAGACAGCCTCTAGACTTACGTCCTCCTTTGGCGGCATACTCCCATTCTGCCTCAGTAGGCAAACGAAATACCAGTCCTGTCATTTGGTTCAACTTGGCAATGAACTCCTTACACTGGTCGTAGGTGATATACTCCACAGGCATCTTGGCACCTTTCTGTTTCGAGTTATTCTCGGGCATGATGGCATCCCATAGCTCCTGAGTCACCTCAGTTTCGCCCATATAGAAACTCTTCACTGCCACCTTACGGCGCACCTCATCGGCATCAGCCAGCGTATCGCCAGGCAAGGCACCCATCATAAAGCTTCCACCTTCTACTAACCGCATTCTATAGGTTACTCCCTTCACCTTCAATACGCGTAGGCCTGGAGTGGTTTGCGCCTGCATACTCAGAGGAAGCAGGAATAACAAGAAAAGTAGTACACCTCTCAACTTTATGCTTTTGACTTTTATCTCTGAACCTTCCTCAGGACCTATAGCCCACCACAGCATACGGAGCCAGCAGAAGAAGTAGGTGTACACGTCAACCCAGTAGGTTCTGTGTATATATTCGTGCAACCACGCAGGACAAAGGACATCAGTTGGCAGTATGCAGAAGTTGACTACCAGCAACCAGAACAGCGTCCAATCAATCCACGTACGCTTATTACGAAGCCAGAATGCCATAGCATAGAATGGGAAAGTAATAATATAGGTATGTGTTTCAGGACAATCGCTGAACAGAATCATAAAACCAGTCAGAACACCAAGTGCCTGTACTTTAAAACTAAACTCTCTCCATCGTTTGTATCTGAAAAAGAAGGCTACTGCCAACAATGAGAATACAACTATCTGTACCATTCGGTAGTTAGGCAGCAGCAGAGGTTTCATGCCACGCGCAAAGAGAATGCCTACGAAGTCAGAGTCACTATGATGACTTGCTATCATATCGAACATCTGCTGATAAAGCACAAAAGGATTATCGAAATTCTGATTCAATAAAGGCAGACATACCAACAAGCAACCGAATACCAACGCCAAGCCCAGGTTACGCCATACCTTGGGATAACAGAACAATATAGCCAGTTCAGCCGCTCCATACACCTTTGTTGTAGCAGAGATCATAATCAACAGCACTGCCCAGACAGGCTTGTTGCGTTCTAACAGTATGAATGCAAAGATATAGATATAAGCAACAATTATATTATGCTGGTAGCAGAATACAGTCTGAAGCACCACCGACAGGAGGAAAAGGAATATCCAGTGCTTGTATTTATCCAGCTGTTGTGGCAGCATTTTTATAGCTAAGGCAAACAGGCTATAATTACCAATATTCCACACGTACGGACCTAACCACCAAGGCAGATAGAATATGGGGGCGAACAGTACGCTGAATACAGGCGAATACAGAAAGTAGATGGCATGTGCCTGAGCATACTCCATATTGTAGGGCGAAAGCCCCTCCCAGAACATACGCGTCGAGTCCTGGTAGTCGAAATAGTTAGTATTGCGCCCTCGTGCCACCTCTAAGGTTGTGGCCAGCAACACCACTGCCAACCCCAGAAAGAACACACATGTAGGGTTAGAGAAGAACCACTTAAAGGCATTTATTACTTTCTTCACCGCTATATCACTTTTCAAAGTTCAACTTTTCCGATATCAAGTATGTTGGACGATGCTTCACCTCATCAAAAATGCTTCCTACATAAACTGCGATTATACCAACAATCATAATCATGATACCAGCAATGAACCACATAGATACGAACAGCGTGATCCATCCGCTTATCTCCTCATCCATACACATGGTCTTGACTACAAGTACGATTGCAGCAATTATAGCCAGCAGGGTAATAAGCGTGCCAAAATATACAATGAGTCGCAACGACTTTGTAGAGAAACTTACGGCTGTGCTTACTGCCAGTTCTATACGTTTCTTTATCGAGTACGACGACTTTTTTCCATCTGTCCTTACTGCATGTTCTACGTCTACCTTCGCAGTCTTAAAGCCCACCCATTGAGTCATCAGCGGGTAGTAGCGGCGATAGTCGCCCATCTGGGCCATAGCATCGATTACTTTATGGCTAAAGATGGCGAACTCGGCCACAGCCTCGTCCTGCTGGGTGTCGGTAAGGAAGCCCATAAGACTGTTGAACACCTGCGAGCCCTTAGTCATGAAATATGTATCAGGTCGATTCTGGCGTGTGGCATATACTATGTCATAGCCCTCTTTTGCCTTCATGTACAGGTTGCGAATCTGCGACGGAGGGTTCTGCAGATCACAATCAAGTGTTACCACATAGTTGCCTTGTGCCACGTCGTAACCAGCATTTAGCGCACTCTGCTGTCCAAAGTTACGACTCAGGAATACTCCTTTCACATGGGGATCGTTAGCACAGATGTCGCGAATAATCTCGCGGCTGTTGTCTGGACTGCAGTCCTCTACCAGGATAATCTCATAGCTATCGGTGAGCTGAGATACAGTCTCAGTAATCTGCTCAACTAATTGTTTTAATAAAGTGGGAGCACCATAGCAAGGACTGACAACTGATATTTCCATACACTTATTGTTTATTCGTTGTTGTTTCAATGTGCAAAGGTACAAAAATATTTTGGTTCTTTACTCGTTTTTTCGCAAATTTCCCTTCAAAAATGACGAATTATCTCTGTCTCGGGAAAAAAAGAACATATTTCTTTGTATTATTCCTCAACTTTTCGTAATTTTGCACGCAGTATGAAAAAAATAACTGCTTTCTTTGCCAAGCCATTCTTCCACGACTACCGCACCTTGTTTGGACTGTGGATGCTATTACCCATCATTATGTGGATTATGAAGATGACCCGCGCCAACAACTACGATATCTATCGTGGATCGTTTTGGAATGCTGTGAGGGGATGGAATCTCTATTTGCCCAATCCAGCGGAGTATGGTGATATGCACCATTACGGACCAGTTTTTTCTTTGCTCTTTGCACCCTTTGCAATAGGTCCGAAATGGATTGGACTGCTGTTATGGGGCATTGTGCTAACGCTGTTCCTCTATTGGGCTATTCGCAAGTCACAGTTTACCAAATACCAACAACTCTTTATTCTCTGGTTTTGTGCACACGAGATGCTGACAGCCCTCTTTATGCAGCAGTTCAACATAGCCATAGCAGCCACCATTCTGCTGGCCTACTATCTGATAGAGAGAGAGAGAGACTTTTGGGCAGCGTTCTTCATTATGCTTGGCACCTTTGTAAAGGCATATAGCATTGTAGGACTGGCATTCTTCTTCTTTTCAAAACATAAGGGAAAGTTCATAGCTGCCCTTTTATTCTGGGCTGTCGTGATGTTTGTGGCTCCCATGCCTTTCTTCCATGGTTGGGACTATATTGTTAGTCAGTACCATGAATGGTATATCTCGCTTTCTAACAAGAATGCAGAGAATGCGGTGAATATCATGAATAACATTTCGCTATTGGGTATGGTGCATCGTATCTCGGGCTATTGGTTCAACGACCTGTGGCTGATCGTACCTGGCTTAGCCCTGTTTGCACTGCCTTACCTGCGCATCTCGCAGTATCAGCATGTAGCTTTCCGTCAGACAGTGCTTGCCTCAGCCATGATGTTTATTGTTCTCTTCTCTACAGGCAGCGAGTCGAGCGGCTATATCACACCACTGATAGGTGTTGTAATATGGTACACGGCAGTTCCTTGGAAGCGCACTAAGTGGGATGTTGCACTTCTGGTATTTGTATTCATCCTTAGCAGCATGTCGCCCAGCGACCTTTTTCCGGCCTATCTGCGCCGTGAGTTCGTACAGCCTTACGCCCTAAAGGCCCTACCGGTAACCATTGTTTGGTTTAAGCTATGCTACGAGATGCTGACCAAGGACTATGCTCCGCAAGACTAAAGATACTTAGAAACACCATTTGCACACCATGTCGAGCGGTTATTCTCTGTTTGACATTGCAAATCGTAATTATGAGATTTGCTTCCCATTGATGGCGCATTGTGATATATATGTTTAATGACTCCTCCAAATTTGAGTCTTTTCTCTTTAACACCTTTGAACAGGAGTCTGAAAACAAACTCTCTGTCTTCATGTCCCCATCCTACAATGTCTTCGTTATATCCGTTGACCGATACAAAATCTTCTCTCCAAAAGGCCAAATTACAACCACGCACATGACGGACAGAGAACTTTGGTCTATAGTTAGCAATGGCATTACGCAACCATCCGATTCGCATAAGATTAACATAATGTGAAGGTCGTACAGAACCATCTTCCTGCAGCATTACACGACTTCCGCATACAAAGAAGCCTTTCTTCATTACTTCAATATGGTCCTGAATAAAATGTCGCTCCGGTATAACATCCCCGTCAATCTCAATGATGTAATCTCCTGAAGCCTGAGCTATGGCCTTATTAAGGATTATTGTTCTTCGAAATCCATCATCTTCGTGCCAAACATGAATAAGTGGCATCGGGAAGTATTTTCGTATGCTGTCAATATATTCTTTGGTATCAGAGCGCGACCCATCATCAGCGATTATAATCTCATCAGGTAAAATCGTTTGTTGGAGGACTCCATCTATCACGCGTTTTAGTGCATCAACCCAGTTGTAAGTTGAAATGAGAAGGGTAATTTTTGGTCTATTTTCAATCATATCAGTCTTTCGACATTCTGACTGACACCCACCCGTCAGAGGATTACTATCTCAATGCTGACATACGAAAAAACGGGGTATCCTCATCTGCCCGTCCCGCTATCTGAGGCCTTCCACAGCCCAACCAGTGAACGAACAGAGTCTGAATACCCACGCCGATAAGTATACAATGCACCCTTAAGTGTGCATGAGGGCATTGTTAAGTACAATTAGCCCTCGGCACACTCCGGGAGTTTATATCTCACCCCGTAGCATTCACCTCCGCTGTTGCTCTTGACTGGTTTATCTGTATTGTGGAAGTTTCAGATAGCCAAAAACAAAGCATCAATGACGCTTATTCCGTAATGTCATGTCCACCTCATGCCAGGCATAAGTATAGACTTTGCAAAAGTATACATTATTTTTATAAAAGACGAAAAGGAAGATTACAATTTGCATTTTTTAGCAATCAGCACACAACCTATCAACCACAGGAAAAGTCAAAAGACAAGTATTAAATTTATTCCCTGCTTGGGAACGAAACGTTCCCTCATTGGGAATGAGACGTTCCCAAACTGGGAATTATTATTTCCCTTACTGGGAATGGATTTCCCTACTGAATGTAGCATTAGGAATGGGTTTTTAAAAGTTTGTCAGAAAAATCTCTCATCTCTCAAGAAATCGCCGGAAACGCCCGTACACAAAGGCCTTCCGGGATATGAGAGATGTTCAGAATCTCTCAGGAATCTCTCATGGATCTCTCATGATGACTCTCATTAAAAGAAATGCACCTTTCAGATGTCATCAACAAAACACATGAGGGATGGTTGAGAGATTATTGAGAGATTATTGAGAGATTTCAGAAATCCCTCATCCCTATCACCCCCTTTGTACAAAAGACTTTCAGAAGATTTCTTGAGAGATGAGAGATTTTTTTGCAAAATAAAAAAAAGGATTCAATTAAAGGGCTTTACGGATCAACTTCACAATCTTCTGTATCTCGTCGTCCGTCAACTCATAGTACAATGGCAGACGTACCAACGTGTCAGCATACCTATCACAGTTGACAAGTTCTCGTCCATCGTGTTTATCATTATAATAGGCACTAGAGTGCAGAGGCAGATAATGGAACGTGGTCTGCACACCATTGTTTTTCAGATAGTTCATCAGTTTTGTGCGCTGTTCCAGGTTCTCACAAAGCAGATAGTACATGTGATAGTTATTGGTAGCATATTCAGGCAGTTCCGCACGTGTAATGCCCTTCGGAAGATTACCCTTCAGAGCCTTGTCGTAGCTTTCCCAGATGTGCTTACGCTTACCCTGTATATCGTCTATCTGCTCCAGCTGTGCCCACAGGAAAGCAGCATTTAGTTCAGAAGGCAGAAACGACGAACCAGTGTCGCACCATCCGTATTTATTCACCATTCCACGATAGAACTCCGCACGGTTAGTACCCTTTTCCCAGAGTATTTCCGACCTACGAACAAATCTTTCATCATTAACCACCAGCATACCTCCTTCGCCACAGTTGATGTTCTTTGTCTCGTGGAAAGAGAATGCTGCCAGATGTCCGATGCCTCCCAATGGTTTTCCCTTATAATATGAGTCGATGGCATGTGCGGCATCTTCCACAACCAGCAGATTGTGTTTCTCGGCTAGAGCCATTATGCTATCCATGTCGCAAGCCACACCAGCATAATGCACCACCACTATCACCTTGGTTTTTTCGTTTATCAATGGCTCTATCTCTGCTGCAGTTACATTCGGATTGTCTTTTCCACTATCAGCAAAGCGTATTACAGCACCCTCGCGGATAAATGCTATGGCCGATGACACAAACGTATACGAAGGCACAATAACCTCGTCGCCGGCATTCAGTTCACATAGCATGGCGCACATTTCCAGTGCGTCGGTACCCGATGTGGTAAGCAGACACTTGCGGAAACCATAGCGTTTTTCAAAAAAACCGTGGCACAGTTTGGTAAATTGTCCATTACCTGACATCGTTGTTGATTGGCACACCTCTTGTATATAACTAAGCTCACGACCTGAGCAATAGGGCTTATTAAATGGTATCATACATTTATATTTCTAACAATTTGATTGCAAAGATACAAACTTTTTTTGTTTTTCAATGATTTTTCTCCTATTTTCGTTTTTTTTGTTTAACTTTGCAATCAAAATCAATATTGATGCAACAAAAGAAGGAAACACTAGGACAGATAATGAGGTTTGGTGTCGTGGGCGCAGTGTCTACGGCCATCCACCTTTCTATTTACTGGCTTTTACAGCATTTCATCAATGTCAACATAGCCTATTCGGCTGGTTATTTCTTAAGTTTTCTGGCCAATTATTACCTCTCAGCCCACTTCACATTCCACGAACGCACTTCGGCTCGCAATGGTGCCGGATTTGCAGGAGCACACATATTCAACTACTTTCTGCAGATAGGACTATTCAATTTCTTCTTGTGGATTGGTCTTCACCGTCTGTTGGCTCCATTTGCAGTATTAATGATAGCTGTGCCAACAAACTTTGTCATTGTGCGCTTCGTATTTAAACACTTCTCACGTAAAGCATGACTACAAACATACTTAATATAGGTATCGATGCCAAGCGCATAGTTCGCAACGGCACAGGTCTGGGTTCTTACGGCCGCACACTGGTCAACGATCTGGCCCAGTATCCCCTGCGCCTCAACCTCTATGCCCCCGACAAAGGTCGAGATGACCTCCGCACACAAGTCGAAGGTCACGACAACGTATCATTTCTCTTTCCTCATTCCTCATTCCACTTTCCACTTTCAAAGTCCTTTTGGCGCAGTCGTGGTATCGTTGCCGATCTTAAGCGCGACGGCATACAGTTGTACCATGGACTCTCAGGCGAGCTACCCATAGGCATCCGTCGCAGTGGCATCAAGAGCGTGGTCACCATCCACGACCTTATCTTCCTGCGCCACCCAGAGTTCTACAATCCTATCGATGTGCAGATATACAAGTGGAAGTTCCATCAGACGATAAAGGAGGCCGACCATATCATCGCCATCAGCGAGTGCACCAAGCGCGACATATTGGAATACGGAGGCAAACTGGTTTCCGAGGATAACATCACCCTCATATACCAGTCGTGTGCCCAGCGCTTCAACACATCTCTAAATTCTAAATTCTTGGACAAGCCAAGCGGCCGCTCGACCTATGGTCGCTTGCAAGGCAAGAAAGCCGAGCGCTCCATTCTAAATTCTCAACGCTACGTCCTAAGTGTCGGCTCCATCGAACCACGCAAAAATACCATGCTGGCACTCAAGGCCCTGCACCATCTGCCCGATGATATATCACTGGTGCTTGTAGGTCGCCACACGGCCTATACCGACAAACTCACGCAGTATGCCCGCACCAACGGTCTTGAGCATCGCTTGCGCATACTCCATGGTGTGCCCGATGCTGATCTGCCTGCACTATATGCCGGTGCCGAGGCGTTTGTATATCCCAGTGTCTACGAGGGTTTTGGCATACCTATCATCGAGGCCATCCGTTGCGGTCTGCCCGTAGTAGCTTGCACAGGCAGCTGTCTCGAAGAGGCTGGCGGACCTGATAGTTTATACGTTGAACCCGACGATGCCGAGGGTATGGCCGACGCCATCCGTCGCTGTCTTAATGGTGCCGATGGTCGTCAGGAGCGCATTCAGCGCAGTCAGGATTACATCAAGCGTTTCGACGGCAAGGATGTAGCTGGCCAGGTATTCCAGCTATACCAACAACTACTTTAGATCTTCCAGCGCAACTGTATGTCTACATCCGTCTTACTAGAGCGGTCTATCTCCTGATAGCTGCTGCTAATTGTGTCGCGGTCAAAATAGTTGGTCACGCCTATCTTTGCCGCAAGCATCAGGTTTCGTCCTGCATTTGCTCTCAGCATCAGCCAACAGCGTATTCCTTCGCCATAAAACTGCTGCATAGTGTAAGTGTACAGCGGTCCGCTTTCATACAGATACACACGACTGTCATAGCTGTCGGTATGAAAGTATCCTGCCCCCACATTCAGCCTCAACCAGCGGTGAGTGTATGCCAGGCTCTCGCTAATCATTGCACCCAGTTCCGATTCTCCTGTAGCCAGATATCCTGCATCCAGTTGTGTTCGCGTGCTGAAGTTTTCGGTAGCATATTCGGCTATCAGTCGGGTGCGATGAGCATTGTCGTCCACCTTCAGTCGGTATCTTGCTGTCAGCCGCCAGTTGCCAGTGTTGTGGGCACATTGTACCAGATAATCCATCTGATGCGTGGGGCCCTCTTTGCGATACACAGCCCACGGATAATAAGCATAGTCGGCATAAACAGCCAGTTGCCATCGTGGCGACGGTTGCCACTGCATACCCACGTACACCCCACTCTCATTCTGCACATGCCCACCGTCGCTATAGCTCTGCGCATCTAGCGACGTATACTGATAGCTATAGAATCGCTGTAGCGCCATCAGACTCAGACCATTGTTCATCGCATAGCTCACAGTGTTTATGGTGGCTATATGGCCATTGCCATCTGTTGCCGTCTCACCGTTCAGCGCCAAGTGATGGCGGGTGTAGCCATAGTCTATGCTAGCGTTAAAAAAGTCAGTACCTTCGGGCTTGTACATATTATATATCTGTGTCTTGTTGGGCGTCAGTCTTCGGTCCAGATTGACGTATAGCGCATTCAGGCCCAGATGCAGTCCGTTGGCATCATATCTCAGTTGTCCACCAGTCTTCAGCGCACGCAGATTGTACTTTTTGTCCATCTCCGTTTGGGTGCGATGATAGCCCGTGGTCACTATCGTCTGCGCATCGCCATCCTTGTTAAGCGTGGCATCCATCGGGGTGTACGATGCAAAGGCTGTCAGTCGCATGCTTCGTGCCAGTCTTATAGTAGCCCCGGCCCCTTGCAGATAACCCAATGTGCGCGACGAATGCGCCCTCAGAGTGTTTGTCTGCCGACCCAGTGACTGCAGCATGGCTATCTTTCCCTGCGCAAAACTGTTGTTCATCACCAATCCCATGCCCATACTCACGCGATAGTTGCCCAGTACCAGAGTCTCCAACCTGCCCAGTTTTTTCAGTTCCAGGTATGGCGAGTAGTAGTCGTAGCCATACTTATTTCTGTCCTTGAAGAAGGGCTCGCCTGCATCCTTCGATGCTACGAGCCCCAGTTTCATCTTGTCGCCAATTGTCATCTGGTAGCGCAACCAGTGGCGATACTTGTCGCCCAGATAGCCCTCCCCGTCGCCTTTGCGCTCATACATTGGTATCTGTGCCGACGCAGTCAGTTCGTGCTTAGCGTGCAAAGCCACCTTAGGCTCATCGCCAGCATATACGAAGCATTGCAACAGTTGTCGCTCCTGCGCCCCTAACTCCTTTATCATCATCAGCTCGGCCATCGATTTCATCGAGCCATAGCGGTGCAGATACTCCATTATAGCCTCTACATGCTGTGCCGACAGAAAAGGCAGCGCCTCCAGTTCCTCGCGAGTAGTGCGGTTAATATTTATCGGATTTTGCTCCAGTTCGCACAGCATCTCATAATTCTGCTGCCACCCCTCATCCGCCATATCCTCTGCCGTCATCACCTGCCCCAGAAGCCTCTCCCACCGATGTTCCTCCTGAGCATAGCCACCCAGGGATATTATGCAAAAAAGCAATATAATTCCTATTCTCATTCGGTTTATAGTCTCATTACTAGGATGTGCTATAGTCCGAATTCTGCTGAGATGCCCAAGCGAGAGATGTCTACCTCTTTATTGAGAGAGGTACTCCATCGGTATTCTGCTGTGAGACGTAGCACATGCTTCTTGATAGCGATGTCTACACCCCCTCCGATATAGAACCCATAGCATTGAATAGCAGGGTTTATATCTTGATCGAACGCAAAATTTCCAAAGCGTTGTTTTTGGATATATAAAGGAATGTCGGCCACGAAGCCTCCGCGCAATATCGGGGAAATTTTTGATTTTGGCATAAAACTATAGGTAGGACCTGCTAGGAGCCCTAAATCCCAATACTTCAAACTTACAGGTTGGCCCGTGGAATAATATGTGTCGTCAGACATACTCCACCTACCCATAAGTGCCATCACCTGCACTGACAAGTGCCTGTTTAATCGCGGGAAACTGAAATCTGCGCCAATACCAAACTCTGGAACGGTTGTATTCATTGTGATACCATCGGAGGTGCCTCCCCACGTATTGATATATCCTGACAGTTTATTGCTTCCGAATGACTGTCCAGCTTTAATTAGCAACTTAACGGAAATAGCGCGTGTAGCTTTTTCATTATATCTGAACATAACACAGTCGCCAGACGACGTACAGTATTCCATATCGTAGTCATGGGTTATCTGTGTCAGATTCCTGGCATTCACGTCCTTCTGCCACAAATCGCGTAACGCCTTTTTGCTCTCAGCAAAAACCTGCGACACCTCTCTCAGTGCATTTCTCTTTTGGGCTGCCTGATTGATTTTTGTGTATTCGTCAGTAACAGGTTTCGAGTAGCTTCCGTCATCCTTAACGGTAGCCACCTTGCCGTCCTCACCAATAAAGAAATAGTAGTCTACGCCTGCCTCCTCGTAACGGAACAGGCTTACGCCGCCTTGTAACAGGTATTCGGCAAAGAACGTTTTCTCCTTCCCTTCTACAGCAAAGGTCTTTGTGACGTAGAAAACGCCATTGTCGGCAAAGCGGTATCCGCTGATTTCGCCAGGCAGGTATGTTTTGTACTCAGTTGCTCCATCAGGCAGGAAACTACACTCGTTGGCGCACTTTTTCTCCGACCGATAGTCTATCGTGCCGTAGATGGTGTCGTTGTCATTAGTGATAACATATCCCTTCTGTGGATTTACCTGTGCCTGCACCTGCAAGCCCATCATAGCCCCTAGCAGGCTAAGTAATATAACTTTCTTCATCTTATAGATTTATTACTGTTGTGATTAATATTTTTTTGTAATTCTTTCTTATTTCTTTTGCCATCCAATTATGGTAGGTTTATTAATTCCTTTGGCAAAGGTACAGACTTATTTTCATTCCACCAAATATTTATGCGAGAAAAATGAAAAAAAATCCCTCCGCATGAACTTTGCGAAGGGATTATATTATGATTTTAGACATAAGCCTACATAGCTATAAGAAATTCCGAAAGGCTCTCCATGTCTTTAAATTCGTACATCTTTGCATTTTCTACGCCACGTTTGCGCTCGCGACTACAGCTTTCGCGAACTTTCGATCACTTAGCTCCATACAATACCTGTTTGTCTTCTTCTACATTATAATAGAACATAGCATGGGGACCATCAAACCACTCTTGCTTAGTATATGCATGGGGACGAATATCCTCGCCAATAACATTATAATATGTATCTTACGCATTACTCTTAATTTAGCGGATGACATAATCAAAACAATCAAAATTAGTGAATCCCATCGATTCAAGCTGGGTGCGGCTCAGGGCTATGTCGGCGGGGGTGTTGTAATCGGGGATATGGGGCAGACGGATGGTTATCTTCTTCGCATCTACATGGGCGATGAGCCAACAAAGATTGTCGATTACCTGACTATTGTCGACAGAAGTATATCGCCGATAGATGTCGGGATTCATGTCCTTTATGTCTATTATATAGTGGTCGACATATGTAGCTACAGCCTGCAGATGGCGGAGGTCTGCATTAAGCGATGTTTCTATAGCGATGTGCCAGTCAGCAGGCTTTAACTGGCAAAAGGCCACTATCTCATCACTCCTAAGCAATGGTTCGCCACCCCCAAAGGTTACGCCTCCATTCGTAGCCTTAAAGTATAGATCGTCGATCATCACCTCGTCAAGTATCTGTTGTGCGTCCATCTGCTGCCATACGCCATCAGGCCTGAGACACTGCTCATTCAAACAGTATCTACAGCGCAACGGGCACCCATGGAATGCCACGAGCGTAGTTACGCCCTGTCCATCAGTTGACAGCCGATGGCGACAGATTCCTATCAGTGGTGTATTCATTTCAGTCGGAAAGTGATGGGAACGGTATATTTTACTCTGGTGGACTCGCCATTGCACTTGCCTGGTTTCCACTTAGGCATAGACTTAACTACACGAACAGCTTCCTCATCAAATGATGGATGAATACCCTTAACCGTCTTTACATCACTTATACTACCATCTTTCTCCACAATGAAAGATACAACCACACGCCCTTGGGCACACACCTCTGGTTCGTCAGGATAATGGGTGTTCTCCATCAGATATTCAAGCAATTTCTTACTTCCACCAGGAAATTCTGGCATTTCCTCAACAACATCACCCACCAACCTGTGTGGGGCTGAATTCTCTACAGATGTTGCAGGTATCACTAATGAATCATTGTCAATAGCGCAGCTATTAAGTGCTGCAAGGCCAGCAGAAATACCAACAACGGCAACAGCCTTGCCCAACTGTCGTCGGATATCCAACTGCTTCTGAATATATCTCACTTCAGCCTCGCATGCAGGACAAGTTCCGCGACAGTCACCCTGATGATGGCACTCGCGCGGCTCGTACTCAATCCCATTGGCATCGGCCACCTGCTTACGGATGGTCTTCAGCACACTACATATAGATTCCCCTCTTGACATACAATTCTGCTTGGTTTATTATTTCCATCGACAAAGGTACACACAAAACTTCATTCCACCAAATATTTATGCGAAAAACAAGCCTTCTGCGCCCTCAGCTTTGTGTCACATTGGGGTCAGGATACTTTGTCACTGTCACAAAGTATCCTGACCCCAATGTGACACAATCCAATAGAATCTTCTCGTTCAACTCCTCATATTCCACTATCGTATCACAGCCAATAAATGAGTGCTCAACGCCAGGGTTCTCCTGTGCCGTCACGCTTTCAATAAATTGGCGATTCATTGGAGGATGGTTTGGAAGCATCAGACTATCTATCTCGTCAAATAGTTGCTTCTTAATCTTTTTGTAGTTGATGCCGACAGGCACCTGCAAACTCGTAAACATCACGCCTATCTCGTATCTTGTGTCTGAGCGTTTGTCGAGCCTTTCCTCTATATACTCATTAAATATCTTGTAGAGCACATTCTCAGATTCCTCATAGTGATGAGTGCTGTAAGTGACTATCTCGATGCCTATCTGCCTTTCCGTCGTTGATGGCAGCACGATATCAGGTCTGTCGTCACACATTGATTCATCAGGCTCGTATCCCAGTTCCTTGATGATGCGTGAAGCCTTGCCGAGTTCGTCTATGTGTTTGAGGTCTATTTGGGTCATTCTTCCTTGTATTTCCAAATAAAACCACCCGCAGATTTCTTTTTGCCTTTACACACAAGACCAATGTCTCCATGAATATTCATGCCTAAACCGTGAGATGCGACAGTTGCGTTAGACCACTCTTTTATAAACTCTCCATCCAAACTATATTGAAGTACTGCTTTACGAACAGAAGAGGGATATCTCTTTTGTAACAATCCTGCTTCTTTTAATAATCGATATGCAACTTTTGCATGATTATGCAGATCAGTAAGACTATTATAATATTGAGAAACCTCCCATGCTTCTTCTACAGTTTTAGCCCTTCGAAACATGGCATCAGTTGGCTTCGCCTCTTTGAAAAGATTATTTTTCTTAAGATAGCTGTATAATCGATAATTATTTACCCTTATTTGTTCTATTGAACGATAATTATCAGCTTCTTTTAAAGCTTCATCTTGTGTATACTCTTTAGGCTTCCCAAATACATCATCCAACATTCTATTATTAAATAGTATCCTGTAAGCCCAGTAACATTCACGATGTAAATGCATTCTGTTCTTGAAATGGCCTTTGTTCACAACAAGAAGAGCTTCATCTATGGTATGATGTGTATGCTTAGCTCGATGAGGAAATAGTTCATTGAGTAAGCCTCTGTATCGACTCAGTATTGCTTCATATGCCCCAATGTATAGTTCTTGGAACAATTTTATGTCGTAGTTGCATTCTTTTGCCTTTTCTCTAATAGTCTTTTTAGTCCATTTTAGAGGATATGATCCACCTATGGAGCTTTCTCTCTCTCCCGTTTTAGCTCTATTCAGCAATTTCCAGTTAAGTCTTTTATAATGCTCCACCCAAAATGCCTCTCGTTTTCCACTTTCATGAATGGGCACACCTTCTTCTAACTGACGGGGTACTGGAATATCACATTCATATTCTTTTGCGAACCGATATACTGAAGAGTCCTTGCTATTACGATGTTGCCAATCTCTTTTGATCATGCTATTTGTTAAACCAACATATACTGCTTTTTCCTCAATAAATTCATAAGCATATATATATTTCTTTTCCTTTTCGTAATCAGCAGTCTTAGGTGGTAGTCTCTTTAACCAAGTATAATCTTTAAGCCAACCATTGCTTAAGGCTTTACTGTAAGCAGCAGACGCTCTTGTGCTGAACGTAAAAATGTATTCATGCTTGCGAGCTTCTTGTTCGCAAGTTTCCTTATTCCATTTCTTAGCGTTACCAGCACAATAAGGGCATCCGTGTCCACACAAATGGGCATTTGGCGTTTGCTTGAAATCACCATGAATAGGACAGACGATACAGACTTCTGTTTTATGGTTAACATACACCACTTTGTGATATTCATATAAGCCACCATGAACTTTTGTTGCCTCTTCAATAAACTTTTCAACAGGTTTACGCTGAAGTCTACTTCGTCTGGCATCGTAGCATTTGGGACAAGCTTGATTGCTAGAGAAAATATTATCAGGTCGCATAGAAAACTCACCATGTTCAATACCATTTGCATCCTTTTCATGACACACAAGCGTAATGGATACCTTCATGGCTTTATAAACCACTTTCTCATAACTATATCGGTCTCCAAAGATAGAACGAAGTCTCTCTATAATCTCTTCCTGAGTATATGATTGCCTTTTCTTTTTGGGTTTTGAAACGTCAATCTTATAGGAT
>JAEEGK010010348.1_pt1 | contig 21538 bp, 15 predicted proteins | sample 8958771 | NCBI WGS metagenome assembly JAEEGK01 (sample SAMN16246547, study PRJNA631951) | gut metagenome | biome: gut microbiome; feature: rumen; material: SC-attached | host: Bos | place: Iran: Karaj | collected 2018-10 | reverse complement strand
GAATAATCGAATTTCTTAAAACTTACTTTTAAAGATATTAAAAATAATAATTACTAATTAAAAATAATCTCAGTTTTTGTAAAATGAAAATTTTCTATTTTTAAAAATTATTTTAAAATAATATTTTAAAATTATATATAAAATAAATTAATTAATATTTTCATATAAATCATTTGAATTTGAATTGTCTAAACTTAAATTAATTGTTTCTGTATATTGAGATCTTTTTTCAATTTCTTTCCTAGTATTTTCTCCTAAATTAAAACAACCTAAAATTATAATTTCTGAAAATATCATTACACCTATAAAATTTCCTATTTGTATAATAATTTTATTTGAAAATGAAAAGTCTTTAATACATTGATTAATAATTATTGTTATTATTTGAGAAGTCATTTCATAATTTGTATTAAAATAATATAATGTTAAAATTACTGAATCAGAATAAATAAATACAGAAACAAAAAGTATTATTGTTTTTAAAGTTCGATTAATATTTTCAAATATTTTTTGAATAAATTCAATATTTGAATCTAAAATTTTTGAAAAATCAAATTTTATAATTAAAAAAATCGTAGAAGCAATAAGAAATAAAAAACTTACAAATCCTAACATAGTTAATAAAATATATGGACTTAAAAATTTATCTTTCATTAAATTTTCCATAATAAAAAAAAGAAAAACTTCTAAAGGATAATTAATAAAAGTTATTAATAAACTTTTTAATGTTATAGTCTTTAAGTTAAATATAATTGAAAAAATACAAACAATAATTATTAAAATAATAGAAAGATAATGATGTGAATATAATTCTTTTTTAAAAATAAAATGACTATAAATTATCATAAATAATGAACCTATTCCAAAAAGTTCTCTAATAGGATTTAATGTTATCATACTTAAAAAATCTCTAGTTAATTCACAAAAAGCAATAAATAAACTGAAAAATAAAAGTTTTATTTTATCTACATCAACATTTCCTGGAATGAAATCTAATGTATTAGAAATTTCTTGTAAATTAGATTTAAGAATTTTATAACCTTCTAAATTAGTTTCAATTATTTCATAAATTTCTGATTTTTGAGTTGATTTATGTTTTTGAATTAAAAAAAAAAATATATTTAACATTAATGTTGCTTCGATTAAAAAAAAAAGATTAAAATTATTATTTTTTATTAAAACTGTATATTCATTTGATAAATACATAAATATTACTCTTGAAACACTTTGAATAATAAGCAATATTAATTTATAAGAAAAATCAAATTGTATTAATTTCATTTTTTTATTAATATTTTTTTTTAATTAAAACTTTTTATAAAATTTAAATTTCAAGAAATAAAAATTATAAACATAAATTTACAAAAAATATTAATTTATTAAAAAGAAAAAAAATCTCTACTTAAAACAAAAAAAAATTATTTTTGTAAACTTTTCAACAGATTATCTAACTTCTCATCTTCAATTAAATCATTTTGTTTTTTATTATCATTTTTAATAAGACTAGGTAAATCTTCTTCAATTTTAAAACCAACATCTTTTAAAACAGTATTATAAATTTTTTCTTCTTCTTCAGAATCATTAATTCCTTCATAAATATTATCAATAATATCATTAATCATATCTTCTTTCATATTTAATTTCATATTTTCTTTAAACATATTTTTACTTAAATTTTTTAATTTTCCTAAATTTAATTTTGAATTGATTATATTTATTGAATTATTAAGTGATTCCATTGCATTATTTAATATATTTATAGAAGATAATTTTGAAATTTTAAATGAAATTGTATTTAATTGAAATGATAATTCAGTTATTTTTTTTATTTGATTATTTAATCTTACTATTTCTTTTGCTAACATTCTTGCTCCTGAAAGTTGATTTTTTAAAACAAGTTTTTTTATTTCTGATTCCAATTTTTTCTTATGACGTTCTATTTTATTTTTTTTACGATTTAATTCACGTTTTGTTCTTTCAATTTGACGTTTTTGTTGACGGAATTGAGTCTTTATTGTTATATCATCATTTGGTTTTTCCATTATTAATATTTGTTTCTTTTCATTATATATTTTTTTTTTAATTTTTTTATATAAACTATATTTGATTTATATCTATTTTTGTAAATAGATGTTTAAAAATTATCTATTTAATTTTAATGATAAATAATTATTCTAAAATAAATTTATTATTATAAATTTATTTATCAAAAAATAAAAATTTAAAAATAACAAAATTTAAAAAACCATTTAAATCTAAAAAAAAAAATCAAAAAAAAAAAAAAAAATTAAATAAAAAAAAAAAAAAAAATAAATAAAAATAAACCCCACTTCAAAATGGCAGATACAAGTAACTATAGTAAACGTACAGTAGAAATCCGTGTAGGAGGTCGTTACCGTTTAGGTAAAAAAATAGGAGCAGGTTCCTTTGGAGAAATATATGAAGGAAGTGACATATTTGACAATAGTGAAGTGGCAATAAAACTAGAACACAACTCAATAAAATATCCTCAATTATTATTTGAAGCAAAGCTTCTAAAATCAATACCAGGAACAGGAATTCCTCAAATGCATTGGTTCGGTATAGCAGGAGAATACAATTCAATGGTAATGGAATTACTTGGTCAAAATTTAGAAGATTTATTCAATTTCTGTACAAGAAATTTTACATTAAAAACAATATTAATGATATCAATTCAATTAATAGAAAGAATAAAACATGTTCATGATAATCATTATGTTCACAGAGATATTAAACCAGAAAATTTTTTAATAGGTAAAGGACAAACTGAACAAACTATTTACATTATAGATTTTGGTCTTGCTAAAAGATACAGAGATGAACATACAAGAATTCATATTCCATTAAAAGAAAATAGAAATTTAACAGGAACTGCAAGATATGCATCATGTAATGCACATAATGGTTTAGAACAATCAAGAAGAGATGATATGGAATCAATTGGTTATGTTTTATTATATTTATTTAAAGGAAATTTACCATGGCAAGGTTTAAAATGTAAAGATAAAAATGAGAAATATCAAAAAATTAAAGAATTAAAAATGAGTACTTCACCTGAAAAATTATGTGATGGTTTACCAATTGAATTTGCAAAGTATATTGAATATGTTAAAAAATTAGCATTTGAAGAAGAACCAGAATATAAAAAATATATTTTGTTATTTAGTGAGTTGTTTAAACATAAAGATTTTGAAATGGATTATATGTATGATTGGATTACTGTTAAAAATAATACTAGAGTTTTGAAAGAAGCTTCTATTTGTAGAAGTGATGAATTTTCTAAAGCACAAAATCAAATTGATAAAAAAAATAGAAATGATAATAATGTTGATTCTACTATGAAAGATAATAATGATACTAAAGCTATTGGAGATTCTAATTATAAAAATCAACAAAGTATGATGAAAGCTTTTGAAAAATATAATGATAAGGAAAATATTGAAGGGAATGAAATTGAAGCTGGTGGGAAAAAAAAAGGAAAAGGAGGTAAAAATGAAAAATGTATTGTGTTTTAAAAATTGGTTTTTTCTTTTTTTTTTCTTTTTTTCTTTTTTTATTTTTTACTTTTTTTTCTTTTTTTTATTTGGGCTTGGTTTTTAATTTAGGTAAATATATGGATTTTTAAAATTGCCTTATTTATAATTATTATTATTAAATTTTAATTTTTTGTTTTTTTTTTATTTGAAAATTTTTTTATTTTTTTAATTATTAATTTTTTGAAATAAATTTAATTAATAAAATAATTTTTTAAATTTTCTTTATATATATTAATAATTTAATTTCGAATCAAGTAATACTAAAGTTTCAGAATTTGCAATAAATTTCAAATTATATTTTTAAAATATCCAAAAAATCAAAAATAAAATTAGAGTAAATTTATAATATATAAATAAAACTTGTATTACAAAGAACTTTAACATTAGAATAATCTTTTAAAGCATAATCATTTATTTCATTCTCATCAAAAATAATTATATAATATTTATTAATAACAATATCTTTATTATTTTTTTCATCTTCATAAATATAACTAACAAAACAACATTTAAAATCATCACAATAGAAGTTAAATTTGATAAATTAATTTATCATTGATTTTGTTTGAAAGATGAAGATAATAATATTCTGAATTATCTCCTTTAATAAATTGAATTAATAAAAAATAAATTAAAAAAATAAAAATTGCATTTTTAATAAATAAAAAACAAATTATATATTTAATTTTTCAGTAATTATAATATTAAAAATATATGTAATATATTTAAAAAACAAAAAAAAAAGAAAATAAAAAAATAAATTTAAAAAAAAAAAAAAATTTATTGTTAAAAAACATTTATTAGATTTTTTAACAATAAATTTGGAGGGACCTAATCTTGTTTTTTTTTTTAAATTATTTTTTATTTTCTTTGCAGTTTTTACTTATAGTTTGGGTTCTATAGTCTTTTAATTCAATGTCGTCTTTATTATAATATTTAATCATTATTATTAAAATATATAACTTTACATTGCAGTTTTGTTTATAAAATTAGTTTTATATACCTTTAATTGAACGACGCTTTTTTTTTTTTAGTTTTTTTTGTCAACTAAGTAAAAATCCATTATATTTTATTTATTAATTATGTCAAATCTTTTTTTTTAAATTCTGAAATATTTCTTATCATAAATTAGTGATGAAAAATTTTATTCTTATAATTAGTAATTTAGTCTTTGTTTATTTTTTTTCTTTTTTATCTAAAATTAAAAAATGTCAATTAAATAAATTATTCCATGTAAATAGAAATAAAAAATAAAAAAAAATAATATTTTATTTTTATTAAATAAAAATAAAAATGAATACATCAAAATTAAATTCATCAAAATTAAATACTTCAAAATCATTTATTAGAAAACAATCAAAAAAAGTAGCATATTCATTAGATGCTGAAGATGACCCAAACGCATTTTTAAAAGATTCAAGATATAAATTAAATCAATATTACCAAAAAAAATTTAATAATGATAGAATTTCTGGTCAACTTCCAATAAATCAACCAAAAGAATTATCAAATAGGTTTTTTGCAAAAGATTCTTTAATTTATAAAAAATTATCAAAAGAACAAAATAATAATAAATATCTTAATAAAAATATTGATGAAGAAGATTATGAATTTGAAAGAGATTTACTTGATAAAAAATATAATGAAAGATTAAAAGCATTTAAAGAAAAAAGAAAAAATTATACTGCAAAAATAATGAAAAATCCACCTTCAACTCTTCAAATTATTAATAATGGAGTTGAAAAAATGAAAAGATTAAATCAATGTTGTTGTAATAATGAAAATAATAATAATCAAATGATTATTAATAGAGAAAAATATGAATGTCCTGGTTTTAATACAAATTTAACTACTTATGTTCCTATGAGAAAATTAAATTATAATAATGATGATAGAGTTTTGTCTACGAGAAATGATACATATCAAATACAAACTACTGGTGATTTTTCACAATATAAAACTTCTTTTTATTAAGATTTAGTTTATTTTTTTTTATTTAATTTTTTTTTATTGATTTTTTTTTTAAATTGTATTTTTTTTTTCTATTTTTTTACTTTTATTTTATTTTTTATATATTATTTTTATTAATTGATATGTTAGTTTATCTTTAAAATCTTTATGATATTCATTTCTATCAATTTCAATAATGTCAAAATATTCTTTTAATTTATTTAAATATTCTTCTTGGAGAATATATCTTTTTTTATAAGCAAATAAAATTGGAACTCTATTATAAAATTTAGAAAATTTTATTAAAGTTTCTAATAATTTATCAAAAGGTGCTTCTTTATATAAAAGTTCACAACAAACAATTAAATCAATAACTTTATATTTTTTTTCAATATTAAAAATATCTTTTTCATTTCCCCATTCAAGTATTTCAGTTTTTAAATTATTAAATGAATTTTTTTCTAAATTATCATTAATATTTAATTTAGTATTACATTCTAAAATATTTTCTAATTCAGTACAAATAATAATATTTGCATTCAATATTGAAATTGCCATTGAAACTAATCCACATCCAGAACTAATTTCCATTATATTTTTATCTTTAATTAAATTTTGATGTTCTTTGAAATATTCAACAACTAAAATTGACTTGATTGAAATAAAAATAAATATTTTACTGTATCCCAAAAAATTCCACCAATTCCTTTTTCTTTAAATTGTCTTATTGAAATTGTTTTATCATTAACATAAAATAACCTTTTATTATAAGTATATTTATCTTCTCCTCTTTTTTGATCTTCTAAATCATGAATATTAAAATAAGTAAATGGAACTAAATCAGTAGTATTCATTATTTTAAATAAAATATTATAAAATGAATTTTAAAAATAAAATATGTCTTTGGATAGTAAATCTAAAATTACTAAAATATTTCCTTATAATATGAATTTTTTTCATAATATATTAAAGAAAAAAAAGGAAGAGGAAATAAAAAAAGAGAAAAATAATGGAATTAAAATACCTATAATAAAACTTAAAAGGAAATTTCTATTAAAAAATAATGAAGAAGAAGAAACAAAAAAAGAAAAAAATATGTATATACAAATAATCAATAGTCAAAAAATAACAGACAATAATGAATTGAGAATCTTAAGAAAAAAAATTTTAAAAAATTCAAATATCAAAACAAAACTAGATTCATATATCAATTATTCCCAAGAAAAATTTAGAAATACAAATTATAATGATAAAAAATCATTTATTGTATTTTACAAAAAATTACATAATTCATTTGATTTACAAAGAAAAGGAGCAATTAATCTTAAAACTCCTTCATTTAATTTTATAGATGGTGCAAATAAATTTAAAATAATTCCTAATCCAATGGCATTTATAAAAAGAGAAGGCGATAATTCTATAATAAATATAAATCATAAAAGAATGGGTGATAATTATATTTTTGCATTATCAAAAAGTTTAGAAGTAATTAAACATATTACTGAAATTTCTCTTTCTCAAAATAGATTAACTGATATTGGAATTACTACTTTATGTAATTCTCTTCTTTCAAATGATAATTTAATAAATAAATTAATAGTTTTAGATATTTCATATAATAAATTAGGTTCACAATCAATTTATAGTTTAGGAAAATTTTTAGATGATCCTTATTCAGTTCTTCAACATTTAAATATTGAAGGAAATTTATTTGGTAATAGATTAATTATATATTTAATTAAAATAATAACAAAATCAAAAAGTGATATTATATCTTATTTAAATTTTGGTGTTAATAATATTAATGATGATTGCTCACTTGAAATGGCATTATTAGTAAAAATATGTACATATTTAAAAGTATTAATTTTATATCAAAATAATTTTAAAAATTTTGGAATGAGTTTAATAATGTCAGAAATAAAAAAACATATTAATTTAAGATTTTTAGATATATCATGGAATTTAATAGGTTCAAATTTAAATGAAGACATTCCAACAAGAGAAGAATTAATAAAAGATTATAAAGATAAAAATGATCAAAAAAGAGTATTTAATAATGCAGAATTAGAAGAAATTAGATTAACATTACAATTTCCAAAACCAAATTTAATATCATCACTTTCAAAAAGTAAAAGTTTACCTGATATAAAATCAAAAAAAAATCAATTATCTCCATTTACAAAAGAATTATGTGATTTATTTAAAAATCAAAATATTAATTTATTACATTTAGATATTTCACATAATAATATTGGTTATTTTGATTGTAAACAAATTGAAATTGATGTTAAAAATAATCATACTATTTTAGGTATTCATGTTGATGGAAATAATATGTATATTGATGAATTAGGTTTTATTCACGCTATTGATAAAATAGATTATGAAAAAAATTATTTTGCTTATAGTCAAATTTTTTATAGAATTGATAATGAACATCCTTTAATTAAATCAAATATTTTAAATATTAAAAAAATAAGAGGAAAAAATAATTGTTGGATTTGTGAAGGTTGGAGAGAAAAATATTTTGAATATTATATTGACGATGAATATAAAAATATTCCATGTCCTTTTTTAGATGGATTTAATAAATGTCATATTCATTTTAATTTTGCAAATTTTAAATCTTTTGAAATGAATTATAATGAAATTGATAAAAAATATTTTTGTTATAGAATGTGTCCTCCTGGAAATTTAATTTATTTTAATTCATATAATAATGTTCCTTGTTTAAAATATGATAAAGATAAAGAATTAAATTTAAAAGAAGCAATAATACATGAAGAAAAAATAAAATTAAAAGAAGATAATGAAATAAATAATAATTTATATTTAGAAGATAATACACCACAATTTTTAGAAACAAAATTTATAATTACTAAAGTTGCAAATGAACAAATTGAAATTAATCCAAAAGTAATTGATATAAAAGATTTTAATAAATTAATACAATATTGTATTCCACGTCCAGAAATTATATTATTTAAAAAGAAAAAAGAAAGAATTCCTTGGAAATTTGAAATGTCAATTTGGGCTTATTATAAATATAATTATGAAGGAGAAGATGAAAATATATTAAATAAAGCATTTGAATTTGATTATAATAGAGGACAATATGAAAATGATAAAGATTTAACAGAGCAAAAATTACAAAAAGAATTAAAATCATATTTAAGAAAATATTATCCTAAAATATTAGATTGTTATAGAACTTTATCTTCACTTTTAGGATGGAAAGTTTGGCAAATTGGACAAAATCAAATTTCAGAATTTGCTTCAAATTGTCCTAATTTATTAGATAATAAATATTTAATTAATGATATTCTTGTTAAATTAACTGAAACAAAAAGTAATCAATTAGATATAAATGAAAGGAAAAAAAATTCAAATATTCCAGATAATATAATAAGACATCAATGGATGATGTTATTAGTAAAAATAGCAAAAGATAAATATTATAGAACAAAAGTTTTTAATAATGTTCCTGAATCAGTAAAATATACTTTTGAAAATCACTATTTACCATATTTAAATAATTTTTCTCATAATGATTGGAGAAAAAAAAGATATTATAATGAATTTGTTGATAATACAATTAAAGCATATTTACCTATATTTAATGCATTATATAATTCATATGCTACTCAGAAAAAAATAGGAAGAAAAGACTCAATTGGTATTTCATTAGATGAATTTAGTAATATTATAAATAAATTAATTGATTCTGAATTTCCTATTAAAGAAATTCCAACTTTATTTAATTTATCTATGAGATTACAAGAAAATGAAATTGATTTTGATAGACATTATAATATGTTATTTCCTGAATTTTTAGAAGCTTTTTCTAGATTTGCTGATAAATTAAGTCCTTTACCTTTAAATGAAGAAAAAAGTAATTGGAATATGGAAAAAAGAATTAATCAAGATTTATATATTAAAATTCAAAATTTAATTCCTTATCTTTTTCCTTTAATTAGTTCAAAATACAAAAATATAAAAGAAAAATTTATTATGCCTATTAAAGATGAAGAAACTGGATTATTATGTTATGATATGATGGATGAATTATATTTTGGTTTACATCCTCCAAAATATTTTGGTATGAAAAAATAATAATATTAAAAAAAATGTATTTATATTTTTCATTTTTTTATAAATTATATTATAAAAATAGTTTTTAAATATTTCTTCTTACTTTTAAAAAAACAAAATTTAAATAATTAAATAAAATTTTTTTTTTAAAATTAAAGAATATAAAAAATCCTTTATTTAAAAAAAAATGGAATCAAATTTAGAAAATGAAAATATAAAAGATGAAGAAATGAAAGAAGAAGATTTAGATAAACAAATAGAAAAAAAATTAAGTGATTTACTATTAAGAGGATGGACAATGTTAGCAGAATCATGTCCATTAGAATCATGTAAAGTTCCTTTAATGAGATCTCCAGATGGTCAAAAATATTGTGTTAATTGTGAAATGTGGCAATTTGATAATAAAAAAAGAAAAGAAAAGAAATTTAATGAATTAATTCCATTAAAAGGAAAACAAGATATTCAAATTAAACATATGGAATTAACTAATCCTAATAAAAAAAAAGTTATTCCTAATTTTGACTCAGTTGAAATAATTTTAAATGATAAATTAAATTATTTAGCCAATAGATTAGATCAAGAAAGTGATTTAAGGAATATTGAAGATATTATGAAAACAATGAATTTAATGATGGATACTATTTCACATTATCAAAAAATTTCTAAAATAGAAAATAAAGAAAGTGAATAATTTAAAAATATATTTAGTTATTATTTTATTTAAAATTTTTTATATTAACAATTATACAATTTAATAAAATAAAAAAATAAAATATCTAAAATTATATATTTATAATGATTGATAATCATAATATTCAGTAATATATCTATCTGAATGATTTCCAACTGCAGAAAAAAAATTTTTATCACAAATCCATTTTTTTTTATTTTCTATTTCTTCTTTTCTTCTTATTTCTTCATATGTAATATAAGGAGTACTTAAACTAATATAAGGAGAAGAACTATAACGAATATGTTTTGATTTTTTTAGTTCGTGAATATTACTTTTATTTCTTGAAAAATTTGGATTTTCTTTTTTAAAAGTACTTTTTATATCATAATATAAACTATTTGTTAAACGTAATATTATTAAAAATCTTTGAAAATCAAATGCAATATTAGATGAAGTAAAACCAATTGAATATTTATTTTCTGTTATTTGTTCAAATAAATAATCTTTATTTATTAAAGAATTAGAAAAAAAATTTTCTATTTGTAAATGTAAATCATCTTTATTTTTTATTCCTTCTATTATTATTTTATTTTTATAATTTTTCGAATAAATTTGTGATAATAAAGATAAATGATAATTTTTTTTTTTAACATAAAAAATAGGAAATTTAATAGTTTTAATAATATCTTGTATTAAATCTGTATCATTAATTTCATTTTTATAATCTTTTAAAGTTACATTTATATCTTCAATTGGAATATTTATTATTCGACTAATTTTTTCTTTTAAATCACCAAAATTTGCTTTGTGACCAACTTTAACTTCAGTTTTATCTCTTCTATAAATAAAATATATTATTATTGGTTTTATTCTTTGTTTTAATTTAAACAATAAATTATTGTTATCTTTTAAATCATTTATTATTATTGGTTCTAATTTTTTTTTTATTGTAGGTTGCTCAAATATTTTAATTTTATTTGCTTTTTTTTTTGTTTTTTTTTTTTTAGATTTCCTATCTACCTCAAATTTATAATCACTTTCTGATATTTTTGCACTGTTATCTGATGATAAATCATTTGTTTTTGTGACTGATGAAGACCTTTTACTCATTTTTTGATTTATAAATTAAAAAAAATAAATATTTTTTAAATTCATAATTATAATGAAAATAAAAAGCAAAAAATGATATATTAATTTATAATAATTAATAAATACTTGTGTATTTTTTTAATTAGACAATAATTGATAATATGAAATATAATTCAAAATGATAAAAAAATAAATATTAATCATTCATCTTTAAAAAGCACATTCATTAATAAATAAATTAATATATATTAATAATTATTTTTAAAAAATGAAATATAATTTTATTTGAAATAGCTGAAGTTTATTTTAAATTCAGTTAAATTTCTAGAAAAAAATAAATATGTCTTTTTTAAAAACTATAAACATTAAATCACATCTTAGAAATAAATCTACAATTATAAAACTTATTAGTAATGGATATCCTTCTGAATTAAATTTAAGATCTTCTTCTTATAATAGAAATGATATATATAATAATAGAAATTTCGAAGATTTTGTACAAAAAACTGAACCAAATGAAATTCATAAAATTAAAAATAAAGAACAATTTTTAGACAATATTATTAAAGGAAAAAAAGAAATTGAAAATTTTAATGAGATTACTCATAAAGAAAAACATAAAATAATAAAAACGAAAAAAAATTCTTTTGAAAAATTAACGATGGGATTTTTCTCAAGTAGAATTAATAATTTTAGTTCACAAGAAATAAATCATTCAAAATTTTATAAAGAAAGAAATACTAAAAGAAAAACAAATTCAGAAATTGATCATTTAATTCAAAAAAAAGAAATAGAATTAGAAATAAATAATAATTCAAAAATAAAAAAAAATAATTTTCGTCATAATAATAATTTATGTAAAATAATAAATAATAGATATAGTAATAATAATAATAACAATAATAATGATTCAAATATAATAAATAGTAATAATGGAAGTTTCTTTTCATCATATAAAAAAAATGATAATAAATCTTCAATTAATTTTAGTGTTTTATCTTCAGTTTCATCAAAAGAACGTAATGAAGATAATAACTTAAACAATAATGAAAGATATAATAATCAAATATCTTCATTACTAAATAATTTAAATAATCAATATTATGATAAAAAAAAAGATAGAAATTTATTAACAAATTTAATTTTAAGTGATCGTTCAATTTCAATAAGTAAAGAATTATCAAATATTGAACATCTTTATACTTCTGAAGATTATCAAGATAATAAACCTTTAGAAACTATTTTAACTGATATTAAAATGAATGAAAAAGATTATGAAGATAATGTTAGAATTGATGATGAAGATAGTACATTTAAAAATAATTTAAAATTAATAATTTCTCCAGATAAAAATTATTTTCAAAAAATATCAAAAAATAAAGAATTTAATAAATTTTTAAATTCTACTTTGAATTCAACTTTTAAACATAAAATGAATCCTTTTTTAATTATTGAAAATGATATAATTAAAACAGACAAATTATTTCATGAAATTATTTCAGAAGAAAAAAATCAAGAAATTAATAATGGTTCACCAATAAAAATTATTTCAAGAAAAGAATCAATTTGTTCTGATGAAGAATATAAAGATTGGGATGATCTATCTTTAGATAATGAAAATGATGAAATTGATATTCCTTTACCAGATTTTATTAATGAAATAAAAAAAGATGAAATTAAAATAAATTGCATTGAATTATTAAATTTAATTACTGTTGATAATTATAATATAATAAAAAATAAAATTGTTGATTTTATTATTAATAAACCAATTAATCAAGAAAAATTAATTGATGTTTTGTTTTATAAAGCTATTTATGAAAATAAATTTAGGAGTTTATATGTAAAATTATGTAAGGATTTAGATAAAATTCTCGCAGATAAAAAAACTAAAATAAAATCTGCAATGAGAAATAAATTACTTGATAATTGTAAAAAGAATTTTAAAAGTATTAAAAATTCTATTAGTGATATTAATTATGCAATTGGTAATATATGTTTTTTATCAGATTTAATTAATATTCAAATGGTTTCTAAAAAAGTAGGTACACAAACAATAAATAATTTAATAAATAAATATTATAAATTTGAAAAAAGTAATGATAAAAGTAATAATAATAATAAATATCTTTATTTAGAATGCATTATTATAATGGTAGATAAATTTGGAACTGGTTTAATGATTAATAAAGAAAATATAAGATGTTATGAAAGAGAAATTTTTGAAAAAGAAATTCATCAACATATTGAATTTTTAAAAAATGTTCTGAATAATGAAAAAAATAATATTAATATAAATTTGAAATATAAATTAATTAATCTTATTGAAAAATCAAAGAATAATTGGAAATCATATTTATTTGAAACGGTAAATAAAATTGATATCAAATCAATTCCAAAAATATCAAAATCCTCACCTATAATCAATAAAAAATTAAAAGCTAATTTCAAATATTTTAAAAAGAATTTTTAATTCTTTTCTTTATAAATAAAAAAGTAATAATTTAATTTTTAATAAATGCATATTATAATTATATTAAAAATTTAAATTATTTTTTTAAATTATATTAATTATTTAATATTGACTTTTTTATTAATTTATGTGAGAATACATGTTAAGTAAATTTTAAAAAGAAAATAATACGAAAAAAAAATGAAATTACTTAAAATTTAGAATTAAAAATAAAATATAATATGAAATTGAAGAATAATAATTAAGTATGTTTTAAAAAAAATAAATCCAAAAATAGAAAATAATGAAAATATTATGTAGTAATTTTTTGAAATTGTATGAATTTAAAAATAATAATGAAAAAAATAATTAATAATTAATAATTTATTTGATAAAATAATTAAATTTTATTTAATTATATGAAATAATAAAATTTATTTTTTTAAAATATTGTTTTAAGGAATAAAAAAAGTATTTATTAAAATGAAAATGATTTTTGAAAACAATTCAAATACAAATAAATTAATGAAACAATGTTATTCAATATCTCCTGATTTTTTATCAGAAACTTCAAATTTAAATGATTTTATTTGTTGTATTTGCTTAAATATATGCTATGATCCTATTATTTTAGATTGTTGTGAAAAAATATTATGTATAAATTGTTTAAAAGATTTAATAAAAATAAATGAAAATATTTTAAAATGTCCATATTGTAATAATAAAAATTTCAATTTTAGTTTACCTAATAAAATAATTAATCGTTTTTTAGGAACTTTATTTTTTAATTGTCCTCAATGTAATGAAAAAATAGAATATAATTTTTATCATGAACATTTATATAATAAATGTAAAAATAGAATAAATGGAAAATTTTTTTGTAAAAAATGTCATTTAATATATAATATAAAAGAAGAAAAAAATAATGAAATTCCAGAACATAATTGTGATGAATACATTCAAAATTTAAGTAATTTTGAAAATAAAAGTATAATAATGAAAAAAATAAATAAATTAATATTACAAATTTTAGATATTAAAATTTCAAAAGAAATAATAAAAGAAGAAAAAAATGGAAATATTTTAATAAAAGAACTTCATATTCATCCTTTAATACTAACAAATGAAAGAATTAATCCAGACTATAATGAAGGATGGTTATGTGAATTATGTGACGATAATATTAGAAATCCTTTTCAAAAGAGTTATCATTGTGAAGAATGTCTTTTTGATATTTGTGAAAAATGTTTTAATTATATTAAAATAAGAATACCTAATAAAAATATTCATAATCATGAATTAAATTTAGAAATTAGAAATGATTTTTGGATGTGTAATATTTGTAATAAAAAATATTATAAAAGAAGAAGTTGGTATTGTGATATTTGTGATTTTGATGTTTGTGTATTTTGTTATTGGAAATTACAAAAATAAATAAAAATGAAAAATATCAAATATAATATTATATATAAGTATAATTTATTGTATTATATTAACAAAATTAAAGTAAGAGGTTTATATATTATAATAAATTAAAAAAATAATAAATTAAAGTATAAATTATCTAAATAATAATAATACTTTCCAATTCTTTAAGTTAACGGAACTTTTAAATTTTTAATATATAATATTTATAGAAAAAATCTCAAAAATATTTCTTATGATACATTTTTATTTTTTTAATTATCTACCTCTTCATTAGTATTTTGATTTAAATTATTAAATTGAATAATATTCATATTATTAAAATAAAAAGGACCATTATTAACAAATTGAAGTTGAGATAATTGATTATTCATATTATTAATAGGATTTATATTATTCATATTATTTAAATTTCCCAATTGTAAATTTGGATTATTAAAAATATTCATTCTTTGATAAATTAAATCACTTTGAGTTTTAACTAATTGACATCTATTACAAACTAATCTAAAAGAAAAATTTAAATTACCACATTGTGCACATATCCAATCACCTTTTCTTTCTTTAATCTTTGTATTAATATTTTTTTGATTTTTAATTTGATTTTGTAATTTTAATTTTTCTTGTTCTTCTTGTCTTTTTAATTCATTTTTCCTTTTCATTTTTGATATTTTTTTAGGACTTTTTGGAATTCCACATCTATTACATTTATTTCTTGTATCATAATTAAAATTATTACATTGTTCACAAATCCATCCAACTCGACCAAACATTTCTATAATATAATCTTCTTCTTTATATGGTTTTCCATTTTTATCTAATTTTATTTTATTATTTTTTTTTTTTATTTCATTTTGTTCATTTTTGTTAATATTTTGAAAAGTATTATTATTAATATTATTAAAATTTTGAAATGGGAAATTTTGATTTTGAATAAACTTATTTTGATAAAAGTTATTATTTTGATTCATTTTTTCTTGATTTTCTCTTATTTTTTGTAACTCTTGTAATTTTTGATATTCAAAAAATATTTTTTGTTGATTATTAATTTCATTAATTTGTTTAAACATTTCAGAATTATTAAAATTATTATTATTATTATTTTTATTTATTTGAAAATCATTATCATTTATATTAATTGGATTATTATTATTCATATGTCTTGATAAATATTGACTAGTAGAACCATAATAAGAATATAAGTTTTTATTAGTATAATCAGAATAATTTTCATTATTTAAATTTATATTTTGTTGTGGAATATAATAATTATTTTTAATTATATTTGAATTATTTTCATTTATATTATTTTCATTCATTTGATTATTTTTTACCATTTCATTTAAAATAGGATTTAAATTTTGTTTTATTTTATTTTTATTATTTTCATTTTCAAATTCTTCTTCTTCATCTTCACTATCATCAACAGAAGAATTTAAAGAAGAATTTACTAAGTTAATATCATTGTTTCCTAAATCAAGAATATTTTCATTTAATTTATTATTATTTTTTTCTTGTAATTTAACTAAAGGACTTTCAGCTTCAATTTTTTCTAATAAATCCTTTGATAAAAAGTCTTTTATTTTAGTAGTTGAATCTTGTGCTGCACTCGCACTTGTATTTAATTTAACATTATCTATTCCTTCATTTATTCCTTCAGAAGGAGATAAATTTAATAATAAAGCTGTACTAAATCCTTTTTCAGTTTTTTTTGGTTCTGATTCTTTTTCATGTTTTGACATTTTATGAATTAAAAATGAATATTTATTTTGAATAATTTTTAATATTTTTTTTTACAGATTAAAAATATATTAATTTAATTTTAATGGAAAATTTCAGAAATGATTGTATTTGCTCAAATATTAATCAAGCTTTTCAGAATTTAATTGATTCTATTGTAAATTTGAGATTATTAAATAGAAATATTAATACTAATGGATTATCTATAAATGATTCTGGTATAAATCAACAAAATCCTAGTATTGATTTAAATAATAATAATAACGAAATTTTAATATTAGTTATTATTATTATTTCTTTGATGTCAATTTTATTAAATAAATTTAAGGCAAAAATTAAAAAAAAAGAAAAAAGTTGTGAAGTTAATCAAAGGAATAATTAAATATCTTTTTATTTATAGTATTTAATATTTATATTTCCAAAAATATGATTTAATAAATAAATAGTTATATTTAATATAAGAAAAATGAAACTGTCAATTAATATTTGACAAAAATGATTTATAAATATAATTTATACATACAATTAAATTAACTTTCTTTTCTCATTAAATCTTCAGTAACTTTTTCAATTAAATTTTTGAATTCAAAAAATAAATAATTTTCCTTTAATTTTTGTTCATTTATTTCTTTTTTCATTTCCAAAAAGTATTTTTTATATTTTGAAGTTGGTTGAACAACATTACAACAATTTAATAAATCATTTCTATTATTAGTATTTAAATTTTTAAAAACCTTCCATAATTTTTCTTCTATATCAAAACTTTTTTCTTTCATTAAAAAATTTTGAAATTGAATTAAATTTAAATTAGATGAATTCATTTCTGTTTTTAATTTGTCATAAATTATTTCATCACAAACTAAATCATTTACAAAATTATTATCATATCCAGAATACTTTTTAAAACATATTATAATTGATTGTATTGAAATTTCATCATTAACTTTATATTGATTAAATAAATTTTCTAAATATTGTTTTTCTTGTTTTAATTCAAATTTCCTTCTTTTATAATGATGAATAAATTTAATTGTTTCATTAACTAATTCATTTTTAAAATTCATTTTTTTATTTGAAATTCTATTTAAAGAAATACTATTTCTTCTACATTGAGCTGAATTTATAAATTTAATATCATTAATGATATTTTTAAATAATTCTTTAATTTGTTTTTCAGGAACAATTTTATTATTATGATTATTAATATTATTAATAATAGTATCAGTTTCTTCTTTAATTTGTGTTAATTCAATTTTAGTATTCTCATCAGATTTAATTTCACTTAAATTAGAAAACCAACCATGATTTAAACATTCATTTGCATTTAATCTATTATTTGGATTTTTAATTAACATTTTTTTCAATAAATTTAGCCCTTTTTGTGATATAATATTAACATCATAAACTGGATTTATATTTTTAATACTAAAAGTTACTTCATCATAATTTTTGCCTTTAAAGGGAAGATAACCATGTATCATTTCATATAAAATAATTCCAATTGACCAAATATCACATTTATAATTATAATTCATATCTAAAACTTCAGGACTAGTATAATAAGGTAAATTACTTTCTAAATTTTTCGAATTTTTATTTCTTGAATTTGATAAAGTAAAATCTAATAATTTAATATAATAATAATCTTCTCCTTTATATTTAAAATTTTTATCAATTAAAATATTATTTGGTTTTATATCTGTATGAACAAAATTTCTTGAATATAAATATGAGACTGCATTTAATAATTGAAAAATTATAAATTTTGTTTGACTTTCTGAAAAACTTATTATTTTTTTTTGTATATGTGCTAAATTTCCTAATTTACAATATTCTGTAATAATATAATAATTATTTTCATCAAAAAAACAATTTTCAACGTGTATTATTCTTTCATTTGTTAATGAATTTAATACTTTTATTTCTTCCATTATTTTTTCATCTGATGATGTTTTACTCAAATTTTTTTTATTAATTACTTTCAATGATTTAATCAAATTAGGATCAATTTTAGATTGAATTTTATATTCAATAAATGTATCATTCTTAGAAATTTGATTTAATATATTGTAATTATTATTTATTTCTGGAATATTGAAATTAAATAAATCTTTTATAGTATCATTTTTATTTTTCAAAGTATGATATGTATTATCAAATTGATTTGATGTTGATGAAAATTGATTAGTTGAATAATTAGTTTTATTATTTTTTTTATTATTGTTTTCAATATTTAAATTTGAAAAATTTTCAAAATTTTGATTTTCATTTATACTATTTCTTTGATTATTTTCTATTTTTATTACATTTGCAGATTGGACACAACCCATAATTTATTTAATTAATTTTAAAAATAAAAATAAAAAATTTATATAAATTAGAAAAAATAATAATACAAATAATTATATATTTTATTCATTTGATATTTTACTATTAACTTTATTTTTTCTTTCCGCACTTAATAATAAATTTTTATTTAAATTAACATTTATTGGTTTAATTGACTTTTCTAAAATTTGTTTAGAATTATTTTTATTACTATCATTTTTAGAATAACTAACTTCTATTGTTTTATTCCAATTTTTATTGCTAAATGGTTTTTTATCAACATGAACTCTATGTTGAACTTCAATTTTTTCTAATAATCTATGAGTATTAACATTTCTATATTTATTTTTAATTTTATTAAATTCTTCCATACTTTTAGTATGGTTTGAAGAAAGTCTATTTGTTATATTTTTTTTATAAGATTTAGTTTGTGAGATTATACAATTTATTTTATTTCTTGATATTTTAATTATATCTTTATTATTTATATTATTTTGTAAAATATTTAAATTAGAAGTATCTGAAGTTGATCTTTGGCTTGAAAAAATAAAATTTGGAATATTTGAATTATCAAAATGTTTAAAGATTTTATTTTTTTTATTATTATTTACATATTTTGATAATGAATTTGATGAACTAATATGAAAATTTCCTTTTCTTAAAACTGATTTTTGAGAAACAATGGTTGAAATTTTTCTATCATTTAATAAAGAAGGTGTATTTATTGTTTTTCCTTTTAAAATATTTGTTAAAGGTGATTTTACTAAATTGAAATTTGAACCTTTTGTTAATTTTTTATTTGAAGAATAATTTGAATTAGCATTAAATGTTGAAAAATTAGAATTTGAATTTAATTTGGAAATATAATTTGAATTATAAACTTGATTTGAATCAAAAGTATTATTTTTTATTTTCTTTTTACAAAATATTACATTATTAATATTATTATTATTTTCATTTTTTTGTTGACTTTTATTTTTATTTTTCTGAATAGTATTATTAATTTTTTGTGAATGAAGCATATTTCCAATTAATAAAGAATATTTTGGATTTGTCCCCGCACTTATATTATTATAATTATTTTTATTAGTTTGATTAAAAGAATCTTTATTTTTCATTTGAGTTCTTATTGAATATTTACTATTTTTAATTGAATTTTTATTACTTGTATTACTCAATACAGAACTTAATTTTGTAAAATTAGAAAAATTGGATTTTGAAATGATTTTATTTTTATTAAATTCTTCTAAATTAGATAAATAATGTTTAAAATCTGTAGGAGTAATTGTTTTATTTTTACTATTATCTCTTGTACCGCTATTAAATTGAGGTTTCATTATTGAATATAATGAAGATTTTATTTTACTTATTCTTGTTTTTTGAATATTTTTATTTAATTTAATTGTGTCTTTTTTTTCTTTATTTTTTATTGTTGTTTTTGGATTTGTATTTTTATTTGAATTATAACTTACTATTTCTCTTATCAAATTTTGAAAAGAATCATTTTTACTTCTTTTTGATAATAAATTACAATTTAATATTTTTGAATTATCTAAAGTAATTGTGATATTATCTATATTATTTGTATCTTCGATAAACCCAATTGTTTTTTTATCAAATATAGTTTTATTATTAGTTAAATTGTCAAGAGATGATAACGAAGTATCTTTTTTATTTACAGATTCTGTTGATTTATTTGTACAATAATTCTTTTTATAAAAAATTTCTGCTTTATTATCATCATTATTATGAAGTATTTCTCCAAATTGAAAATTTTTTAAAATTGGTTTACAGAAAAACATATGGTAATTTTTATAATATTCACTTAATTTTGGTAATCTATTTTTACTCTCATCTTCAAAATAATATCTCTTTAAATTTTCTTCATCCATATTATAATATTTGAATTCTTTGAATAAGATATTATAATGGGAAGATTTATTATAAACTAATTGATCAATATATAAAAGATTATAATCTTCTTCAATATCACCATATTTAGAAAATAATAAAGATAATAATTTTACTGGATCATGTATTAATTTTAATGCTTCTAATTTAGTATTTACTGAATTGAATGAAGCCATTTAGTTTTCTGATTTAAATTTATATTAAGTAATATAAAAATATTAATTTTTTAATTATATTATTTATTTTAAAAGAAAAATGTATTAAAAAATATTAATAAAAAAATAATTAACTTTATTCAGATATTGGGGATTGGGGATT
>JAEEGK010010345.1_pt1 | contig 21541 bp, 16 predicted proteins | sample 8958771 | NCBI WGS metagenome assembly JAEEGK01 (sample SAMN16246547, study PRJNA631951) | gut metagenome | biome: gut microbiome; feature: rumen; material: SC-attached | host: Bos | place: Iran: Karaj | collected 2018-10 | reverse complement strand
TCTTGTTGGCATTCTCTTTGTTGACGCTTACTGTCTTGTAACTTAAGTAGTTCATTTTGTGTTTAATATGTTATCCAATTCTATAAGACACTACCCTATTTTAGGGCGTGCAAAAGTACAACTTTCTACTTTACGCTCCAACTTTTTTGTGCATTAATTCATGTTCGCCCATAAATCAATGCGTTAGCGCGTTCAGAAGACAGATTTTGGATGATTGAACGAGGCGGCAAAAGTACTACTTTTTTGGTTACTGGCAATACTATGAACGTTTTTTTCTATTTTTGCACTCCAAAATCATCGCAAATGTCCATCGAAATCAACCATATCACCAAGCAATACGGAGAACAACTCGCCCTCAATGACGTGACGCTGACTATTAATAAAGGTATCGTCGGCCTGCTCGGCCCCAACGGCGCGGGCAAGTCGACGCTGATGAAAATCATCACCTGCTTCATCCCGCCCACCTCGGGCACGGTGAGCGTCGAAGGACACGATGTCATGGACGACCCGATGGCCGTCAAGCGTATCGTAGGTTATTTGCCAGAACACAACCCATTGTATCTTGACATGTATGTGCGCGAATACCTTGAGTTTGTGGCAGGCGTCCACCAACTGAAAGGCGAAGCCGCCCACAAGCGCATTGAGGCGATGATTGACGAGACGGGCCTCGGCCTTGAGGCACACAAGAAAATCGGTGCCTTGTCGAAAGGTTACCGCCAGCGCGTGGGCCTCGCCCAAGCCATGATGCATGACCCGCAGGTGCTCATTCTCGACGAGCCTACCTCCGGCCTCGACCCCAACCAGCTCATCGACATCCGCAACCTCATCTCCAGCCTCGGCAAGGAGAAGACCGTGCTGCTCTCCACCCACATCATGCAAGAGGTGGAAGCCATCTGCGAACGCGCTATTATTATTAATAAAGGTGTAGTGGTGGCCGACGACAAAATCGAGAACCTTAAACAGGACAGCACCATGAGCAACGTGGTCATCGTGGAGTTCGAGAGTGAGGTAAGTGAAGAGCTGCTCAGCAGCATCCCGCAAGTAGGTCGCGTTCAACATGTAAAGGACAACCACTGGATCCTTGAGCCGCAAGGTGACACTGACATCCGCGCCAACCTGATGAAGTGGTCAGTGGACCGTGGCCTCATCATCAAGACCTTACAAAAAGAGGACTTGAGCATTGAAGAGGCATTTCAGAAACTGACAAAAGGTTGATTAGCTTCATCGTATCGTTGATTTGTTGAATTGTTGAATTGTTGAACTGTTTTTTTGCAACAATTCAACAAATTAACAATCAACAATTCAACAAAAAACACTATTTTTGCAGCCGCTTACGTGGAAAGATTTGATTTGATTGCAACCACAAGAAAAAATGCTAAAACAATGCTTTTTCCTTCCTCTTTCAGTCAACAACTTCCCACACAAATTTCTTATTAACTAACTAATAAACAATTTGTTATGGGTTATTATTTCACTTCAGAATCCGTTTCAGAAGGTCATCCCGACAAGGTATGCGACCAGATTTCGGATGCCGTATTGGACGAGATTCTGCGTTATGATCCCACCTCCAAGGTGGCTTGCGAGACTTTAGTTACCACTGGTTTGGTAGTCGTTGCTGGCGAAATCCGCACCAACGCCTACGTAGAGATCCAAGACGTTGCCCGCCGCGTCATCGATCGAATCGGCTACAACAAGTCGGAGTACCAATTCGATGCACAATCGTGCGGTGTGCTCTCTGCCCTTCACGGACAGTCGAACGACATCTTCCAAGGTGTCAAGCGCGAGGCTGACGAAAACCAAGGTGCTGGCGACCAAGGCATGATGTTCGGCTTCGCCTGCAAGGAGACCGAGAATTACATGCCCCTCACCATCGACCTTTCACACCTATTGCTGCAAGAGTTGGCCAAAATCCGACGCGAAGGCAAGAAGATGACCTACCTCCGTCCCGACGCCAAGTCGCAAGTGACGGTGGAATACGGCGAAGGCTGGAAACCTTTGCGTATCGACACCATCGTCATCAGCACGCAACACGATGAGTTTGCCGACGACGAGACCATGCAAAAGAAGATTGAGGCTGACGTGCTCAATATCCTCATCCCAAGGGTGAAGAAACAACTGCCCATCCGACTGAAGAAACTCTTCGGCGACGACATGAAGCTATACGTAAATCCAACAGGTAAGTTTGTCATCGGAGGTCCCCACGGCGACACTGGTGTAACAGGTCGTAAGATCATCGTCGACACCTACGGTGGTCGCGGTGCCCATGGAGGCGGTGCCTTCTCGGGAAAGGACAGTTCGAAGGTAGACCGTTCGGCAGCCTATGCAGCACGCCACATTGCCAAGAACCTCGTAGCCGCTGGCGTCTGCGACCAAGCCTTGGTGCAAATTGCCTACGCCATCGGCAAGGCCGAACCTGTAGGCTTCTACATCAACACCGACGGCACCTCGCACGTCAAGATGAGTGATGCCGAGATTGCCCTCAAGGTAAGGAACCTGGTCGACTTGAGGCCATACTTCATTGTGAAGCGTTTCGGTCTCACCAACCCCATCTTCGAGGAGACAGCTTCTTACGGACACTTCGGTCGCCAGCCAGAAACCCGAAAGGTGGAAGTCTACTATGAGGACAAGGACACCTTCCGCGAAGGCGAGCACATCTTCAAGAATGTGGAATTCTTCGCTTGGGAGAAACTCGACTTGGTTGACGAACTGAAAGCAGCATTCGGCTGCTAACCAATGAAAAAAGCCTGCGTCATCGCAGGCTTTTTTTCATCTTGCTTCAAGGATGCTCATTATTCATCATCCACAACCTCCATTTGCGACGTCATAAATAGCGCCGTGATTTCCTCAGGCGTCAGGCCGAGATACTCGATCGATTTTTTTGCGTCACCCACATACACGCTGTTTGGATATTCGTCAATCAGTCTTTGAAACATAACATGAGCCTGAGCGGTGTCCTTGAGTTGGTCGTTATAGACAAAAGAACCTAACGTCAATAAGGTTTGAGGAGCCCAACTCGACTGAGGATACTGCTTCAGCAGCTGGTTGCCGATCTCGATGCTTTTACCCGGATTCTGCAGCATCACATTAATCTCCATAGCATGAAAAAGCCATTTTTCCGAAGCGGTGTCGTCAGGATTTTGTTTGACGAACTGGCAGTATTTTTCCGCCACTTTGGAAGCTTCATTTTCGTTCAGTGTGCCATTTTCATTGAACAAGATGGACTGAGCCTCTCTCAATTCATCTTCGGTAATCTTCTTTTGACTTTCACCACAGGCAAACAACCCGAGCGTCAGCAGGGCAAAAGTCATTAATTTCATAACTTTCTTCATATTATTCAAGGATTTATAACATTATCTATGTTTCTTCTTGCGCGGAAATATCATTCGGTAATCCACGTCGCATTTGCCCTCGGAGATGTCGCGCAGTTTGCCTTGAAGTAGGGTCTTGCGCAGCGGTGCAATGCGATCCACGTGGACATGGCCTTGCAAGTGGTCGTATTCATGCTGGATGATACGGGCGCGGATGCCCTCAAACACCTCTTCGTGTTCCTGAAAGTTCTCGTCAAGGTACTTGATACGAATCTTATCGGGACGCATCACTTCCTCGTAAATGTTGGGCAAACTAAGGCAGCCCTCCCTGAAAGATACCATTTCGCCAAAGGCCTCTATAAGCTCAGCATTAATGAACACTTGTTTGAAACCTTTCGCATCTGGATAATCTGGATAGAAAGGATTACCATCTACGATAAACAGTCGGATGGACTTGTTGACTTGAGGTGCGGCCAAGCCGACGCCTTCGGAATGGGTCAGGGTTTCCCACATATCTTTCAGCAGGGTGTCCAATTCAGGATAGTCAGCCGTGATGGGCTGGGCAATAGCTTTCAGCGTGGGGTGACCGTATGCAACTATTGGTAATATCATTTCAGTTATCAGTTTTCAGTTATCAGTTGTTCAGTTAATCAGTTATTCAGTTGTCGCTTTGCGTCATCGGGAGACACGAAGCGATCCAGAGATTGGTTTTTTATGAACTCCATATACGATTGCAGGATGATGGTAGCGGCGATGGTGTCGACGAGTTCCTTGTCCTGACGGCGCGATTTGCTGAGACCCGCATCTATTATGGTCTGATGTGCCATCACCGAGGTGAAACGCTCGTCGTAGCGCACAAACTTCATGTCGGGCAGTAGCTTCTTCAGACGATTGACGATGGGTTCGATGTATTTCGAGCAGTCGGAAGGGTTGTTCTTCATATCCTTGGGCTCGCCGATGACGATTTGCTCCACCTCCTCCGTCTTCACGTAATTCAAGACAAAGTCGACGAGCTTGTGCGACTCCACCGTAGTCAGCCCGTTGGCGATGATTTGCAACGGGTCCGTGACAGCAATGCCGCTGCGTTTTCTGCCCAAGTCGATAGCCATTATCCTTGCCATATCGTTCAGATTTCGGGGTGCAAAGGTACACAATTTTCTTCTTTCCGTGCACAAGGTAAGAAGCCAATAACAAAAAAGAGGTTCTCTCGAACCTCTTCTTCTCGGGTGGAATGTGGGATTCGAACCCACGACCCACGGAACCACAATCCGGTACTCTAACCAGCTGAGCTAAATCCACCATCTGCTCCGTTTTGACTACGACGAAACGTAGATTTCTCGGAAATCGGCTGCAAAAATACAACAATTTTCTGATATGGTGACGTTTTTTGGTTATTTTTTTCATTTTTTCTTCTTTTCTACCCAAAATCAAGGGCGAAATCTGTATTTTTGACGGCGCAAAATAAAGGTGCACCATGGACAACAACAAGAAACAAGCACAATCTCCTAAAGCTCTAGCATGGAAGCGATTCCGTAGCAACAAGCTGGGTATGGTTTCCTGTGGCTTCGTGCTCCTTTGGACACTGATGGCTATGTTTGCCTACCTCATCATCCCTGACAAGACACCCAATGCCAACCGGCAAATTCTCGAAATCAGTACCAAGAAACCCGGCTTCGAAGTCGACATGCTGATGATTCCCAAGGATACGCCACCTGCCAAAACGCCTTTTTTCCAGTTTTTGTTCAATGGCCGGCCTGACGACTGTATTTATTTGCCTTTTGATAGCCTGCATATTAATAAAGAAAAAACGACGGTTTTTCTGTATCAAGCAGAAGAATCCTCAAGTGTTAGAACTGAGACTATCGATAATAAAGAACTTCTGGCAAGCGGCGTTTCGACCCTTCGACAAGCTCAGGGCTCAACGACCGCGGGGTTCAACTCTGCGGAAGAAGCCGACACCTATATAAGAAGCCATTGCGTGAAGCATCGCAAGTTCCTTTTGGGCACCGACCAGTTCGGGCGTGACTTCCTCAGTCGCTTGGTTTTAGGCAGCCGCATCAGCCTCAGCGTGGGTTTCATTGCAGTGTTGCTCAGCCTGATGATAGGTATTGTAATGGGTAGCTTAGGCGGTTTCTTTCGTGGCAAAGTTGACGATGCGGTGGTATGGTTCATCAACGTGGTGTGGTCCATCCCTACCCTACTCTTGGTTATCGCCATCACATTTGCCTTGGGCAAGGGCATTGCTCAAGTGTTTATTGCAGTAGGTCTGACGATGTGGGTAGAAGTGGCACGCATCGTGCGAGGCCAAATTCTCTCTATTCGCGAAACAACCTTTGTAGAGGCAGGCAAAGCTTTGGGATTCAGAAACTTGCGTATCATCTTCAAGCATATTCTGCCCAATATTCTCAATCCCATCATTGTGGTATCGGCTGCCAATTTCGCTTCTGCTATCTTACTTGAAGCAGGCTTGAGCTTCTTGGGTATTGGTGTGCAGCCGCCCATGCCCTCTTGGGGCAGCATGATCAAGGAGAATTATGCTTTCATCATCTTGGACGCAGCCTACCTCGCCATCCTGCCTGGTATCGCCATTATGCTACTCGTGCTCGCATTCATGTTGATTGGAAACGCGCTGCGCGAAGCTTTGGACGTCAAAAATTAATGCGGAATGTGGAATGCAGAATGCAGAATGGAATTCATAATTCTGCATTCTGCATTCAGCATTCATAAAAAAGTTGTATATTTGCGCCCTCAAAAACGCGGGTGTGGCGGAATTGGTAGACGCGCCAGACTTAGGATCTGGTTTCTCACGAAGTAAGGGTTCGAGTCCCTTCATCCGCACAAATCAAAGACAATCAATTATTTAGAAATGAACATCACACAAAGCACGAAAGGAGAAAACCTCATCTCCATCAAAATCAATGTTGAGAAAGCCGATTACGAAGAAATGGTTGAAAAGACCCTGAAGCAGATGCGCCAAAGAGCCAATGTGCCAGGTTTCCGTCCTGGTATGGTGCCTATGGGTATGATTAAGAAGATGTACGGCGCCAGCGCAAAAATGGAAGCCTTGAATAACATCGTTTCGGACAACCTCAACAAACATATCGTCGACAACAAGCTCGACCTCCTCGGCTATCCGCTCAACGACACTGAAATGCAACAGCCTACCGACCTTGAGAAAGAAGACAACATTGACTTCTACTTTGAGGCCGCCCTGCGTCCCGAAATCAACGTCGACTTCACCAACACGATGGTCGACTTCTACCATATCGTTCCCACTGATGAGGAAGTGGACAAAGTCGTTGAGGACCTTTTGGAGCGCAACCCCAACACGAGCCATCCAGATATCGTCGGCGAGGACGACCGCCTCGAAATCAAGATGCGTGAAGCCAAGGACGACAAGGAAGTGGAAGGTGGCTTCGAGAAAGACGGCGTCTTCTTCAATATGAGCCAAATCAAAAACAAGACCCAAAGGAAGAAATTCATCGACAAGGAAGTGGGGTCTGAGTTCATCGTCAACTTTGCCAAGGTGTTCGGCTCAGAAGAGGAAGCCACCAAGGTATTGGGACAAGACGTCCCAGTCGCCAGCGACTTCAACATCATCATCGACGACGCCATCCGCAACGAGAAGCCCGAACTGGACGAGGATTTTTTCAAGAAGATCTTCCCTGACAAGGAAATCAAGGAACTCGATGCCTTCAAGCAAGCCGTCAAGGCCGAAATGGAAAAGCAACATGAAGCCGAAGTTGACCCTATCCTCTTCAACGAGATGGTCGACGAGTTGGTGGCTGCCGTCCACTTCGACCTTCCCGACACCTTTATGAAGCGATGGCTCGTTGAAAACAGCCAAGGCAGCATCACCGCCGAAGAAGTGGAGAAGAACTACGAAAAAGACTATGTGAAGGGTTTACGCTGGCAACTCATCGAAGACAGTATCGTGAAAGCCAACCCCGAGCTTATCATTAATGACGAGGAAGTAAAGAACTTCGTGCTGAAGCAGATTTTCCCAGGCATCGACTATGCCACTCTCGAAGACGACATGAAAGCTAACCTCGATAAGATTGCTGCCAACTACCTCAAAGACGAAAAACAAATCAGTAGTCTCAAGAACCAACTCGCCGACATCAAGATGACTTCCTTCCTAAAAGGCAAGATGAACATCAATTATACTGACGTCACTGCTGCCGACTTTATGAAGAAGTTGGAAGAGAATCGGAAAGCAAAATAAACAATAGCTTATGACCATGGCCTATGGTTTGCCTTACACAATTGGGCAGCCATAGGCCATTAGCTATATAGCCATAGGCAACTAAAAGAACTCTATAACTCAAAAACTAATACAACAAATGAACAACGAATTCTTCAAATACGCCACCAAACACGTAGGCTTAAACACCTTAGGTCTTGAACAGTACATCTCTAAAATCAACAACAGCGGCTACATCAGCCCCACCGTTATCGAGGAGCGCCAACTCAACGTGGCCCAGATGGACGTATTCAGCCGCTTGATGATGGATCGTATCATTTTCCTCGGCACTGCTATCGATGATTATGTGGCCAACATCATCCAAGCCCAACTGCTCTTCCTTGAGTCGACCGACTCAAAGCGCGACATCCAAATCTACCTCAACTCACCTGGCGGTAGCGTGTACGCAGGTTTGGGCATTTACGACACCATGCAGTTCATCAGCCCCGATGTGGCCACCATCTGCACTGGCATGGCCGCTTCGATGGCCGCTGTGCTCATGTGCGCCGGCACCAAAGGCAAGCGTTCTGCCCTGCCCCACTCGCGCATCATGATCCACCAGCCTATGGGCGGCGTGGAAGGCCAAGCCACGGAGATTGAAATCACGGCTCGCGAAATCCAAAAGCTGAAGAAAGAACTGTACGAGATTATCGCCTCGCACTCGGGCCAGACTTACGACAAGGTGTGGGCCGACTCTGATCGCGACTATTGGATGACCGCCGCCGAAGCCAAAGAATATGGCATGATCGACGAAGTTCTCATCAAGAAACAAGCCTAACCTATGGCAAAGAAGTCAGGTGTTTGTGCGTTTTGCGGCAGGAAAGCAAGTGAAGTAAGGCTGCTCATCCAAGGCATAGATGCTGAGATTTGCGACAGCTGCGCCGAGCAAGCTCATCTCATCGTCAAGGAACAATTTGGCGAACGCAAGCAAGGCCAAGGCTTCGACTCTAAAGGAATCACCCTGAAAAAGCCTGCCGAAATCAAGCGTTTCCTCGACCAGTATGTCATCGGGCAAGACGAAGCTAAGCGCACCTTGGCTGTGGCCGTCTACAACCACTACAAGCGTATCAGCCAGAAAGTAGAAGCCGACGAGGTGGAGATTGAGAAGTCGAACATCATCCTTGTGGGTGAGACTGGCACGGGCAAAACCCTGCTGGCCCGCACCATCGCCAAGATGCTCAACGTGCCTTTCGCCATCGCTGATGCCACTGTGCTCACCGAGGCAGGTTATGTTGGCGAAGATGTGGAGAACATCCTCGTCCGCCTACTGCAAGCCGCCGATTACGATGTGGCCGCCACCGAACGCGGCATTGTCTTCATCGACGAAATCGACAAGATTGCGCGCAAGAGCGACAACCCAAGCATCACCCGCGACGTATCGGGAGAAGGCGTGCAACAAGCCATGCTGAAGCTGTTGGAAGGCTCAGTGGTCAATGTGCCGCCCCAAGGTGGACGCAAGCACCCCGAACAGAAAATGATTGCCGTCAACACGAAGGACATCCTCTTCATAGCAGGCGGTGCCTTCGACGGCATTGAACGCCTCATTGCTGCACGCAAGCGTACCAATGTCATCGGTTACGGTGCAGGCGGCAACGAAGCCATCGACAAGGACAACATGCTGCAATACCTCTCGCCCGCCGACCTGAAGAAATACGGCCTCATCCCCGAAATCGTCGGACGTCTGCCTGTCATCACTCACCTCAATCCCTTGGACAAAGAAGCCTTGAAACGCATCCTCACTGAGCCAAAGAATGCTTTGGTGAAGCAATTCCAAAAGCTCTTTGCCATGGATCACATCAACTTGGTCATTCAAGACGAGGTGCTTGATTTCGTGGTGGAAAAAGCCATCGAGTTCAAGGTGGGCGCGCGTGGACTGCGTTCCATCATGGAAGCCATCCTGAACGATGCCATGTTTGAGATGCCTTCCGACATCAAAGCCACTGAGTTGGTTGTGGATCGCGCCTACGCCGAGGCAAAACTCGAGAAATCGGGACTTCAGAAACTGCATGTCGGAGACTGAGTCAAATCTTTTCATAAAAAAGCATCAAGCCACGGTTTGATGTTTTTTTTGGCACAATACTTGCATTGTTCGGAGCGTTGTTATAAGAAAAAAAAGAAGAACACCATGAAAAGAATAGCCTTGATTGCAATGATTGCCTTGATGAGCCTCACGGGATACTCTCAAATGATAGACAAAGGCGGCCACAACAAAAAGAAAGCCCTCGTTGTCAAAAAACAGGGAGCCCCAAAGCCCCAGTCGGCAGTGGTTGACTTCTCTAACCCAACAGAGCCCACTACAGGCAGCGTAGTTTATGGCCGCATTGAGCCCAACGGCGATACAACACTCATTGTCTACTTGCCCGAAGTCGACATCGACCTGATGCAGCGCTACCTGCAAATCACCGACACTCGCCAAGGCCGCCGTTTGGCCAGCAATGTAAGGGCAGTATTCCCCTATGCCAAACTGGCCGGAGCGAAGATGCAGGAATACGACTCGATTCTGGCGAACGTCTCCGACAAGGCAGAACGCAAGCGCTTGATGAAACAAGCCGAGGATGAAATCACCGAGCAATACACCGAGGAACTGAAGAACCTCACCATCTCCCAAGGACTCATCTTAGTGCGCCTCATCGACCGTGAGACCGGCAACACCAGCTACAAGGTCGTCCAAGAGCTGCGAGGCAAGGTACGTGCCTTCTTCTACCAAGGTTTCGCACGGCTGTGGGGCTACAACCTCAAAACAGAATACGACCCGCACAATAACCCCGAAGACGATGATATAGAAACCATCATGATCCTCTTGGAACGTGGGGTGATTTAAATTACGCAACGACATAAGAATCGGCGTCACTACGGTTGAAGTGACGCCGATTTTCATCGAAGAGGTCAAAGCATACCAGATGGCTACCAACTTGTAGCCGAGCTGGAATTCGTCTCCACCTCCCCTTCAGCTTCCTGGTTAGGCAACACTTCTTTGGTGTACTCCTTCACCAAATCGAAGCCGCGATAGACATAAGGGACCGCCTGCTCAATGTAAGGATACAACTTCGACTTTTCCTTAGCCTCGGACTTCACCACTCCCAACAACTGGAAATTGTTAAGCACCATCAGCAGAACACTACATAGCAGAACACCTTTGATTATGCCGAACAAAAATCCGCCCAGCTTGTCGAAGAAGCCCAGATTCATAGATTTTACCGCCTTTGAGACAAGCTTCCCAATGAGATTGACCACAACTACCAATATGATGAATGTCAACACAAAAGCAATGGTGTTGAGATATTTCGGATCAATTTCCATAAACTCCTGCAAGTGAGCAGCAGTGAAATCAGAGAAGTGCATAGCACCATAGATGCCTGTGCCAAAAGCCACCAAGGTGACCACCTCGATGATGAGACCCTTGCGCAAGCCTTTCCATCCAAAAATGAAGAGGATGATGGCTATGATGATGTCTAGGTAGTTCATTTTTTAGTTTAGTGTTTAGAGTTGAGAGTTTAGAGACAGTGGTTAGTTGAGAGTTGAGAGTTTGAAGTTGTATGGCTGTCACAATTCGCCCTTCCTAAAGGGGGCAGGGGGATTGGGCAGCCGAACAGGTTTACAGTTATTTGGGTTATTTTGAATAATACAGTATCATTCGTTCTATGGCACGTTGGCAGACGGGGCAGAATTCATGGCCTTTGAAGGTCTTCATCAGACAGTCCATATGGGGACTATAGACACCTTCCGGCTCGTAGCCACCGCCCTCAAAGACACCAATCGTATTCTCATATTTCTTCTCACGAGGTGTGGGGACAGGAGTTTTCTTGTCCATCATGTCTTTCCACTTCGCGTCGAAATTGACGAGGGTTGTGAGGTTAGGCTCCCACGGCTCCAATTCATTGTTGTACATGTCGCCGTAAGTGTCGTCATCGTAATACTCGTCGGCCAAGCCTGCAAACCCGTGACCGAACTCATGGATGATAACATCGCTTGAGAAGCCGTTGCTGCTCGCACTAGAACAATAGAAGTTATAGATACCGCCACCACCGTATTTCTCCGTGTTGACGAGAATGTAAATCTGGTCGTATGGCACCTGTCCGGCCAAATCACGGATGTCACGATTGTCGGTACTCATGCAATAGCGCTCTGAGTCGAAAGTCCAAAAGCTAAAGCGCATCACGGTGTTCTTGTAGACATGATCGCCCGGCATAGTGCAGCCACTCTCTGTCGAGGGCGCCATCACACCACGAATGTTGAAGCTCTCGCGATAACGGTCGTAGGGCGCATAGTCAAACATACTTTTCACGAAGAAGTCGCAATCCTTGATGAACTTGCCCATCTCGGCCTGAGTGTAGCCCTCGGGAAGTATCACAACATCAACGGCTTTAGTGACATCCTGATTGCCAATCCATGCCTCGTAGACAGGCAGGTTGAGTTTGTCGTAATTGCGAATGAAATAGTCATCAGGACTGACGGTGAGGCGCATCCCTTCCTTGAGTTGGCCCTCCCAGGTCTTTTGACACAAGACGATGTCAATTTTCACCTTGGGGAAAGGCACAATGACCGACTCATCGAAGGTCTTGGTGACTTGCTTGGCCTCTTCGGTAGTCTGCCATTCGCCGTAAAGGTTTTGGTAACCTTTCGAAAACAGCAGATGGTCCGTCCCTGCCTCATAAACCTTAACGATATAGCTACCAAATTCAAGGTTGTCGATGAGATTGGTCTTGGAACCGCTCCAATAAGGTTCATGGATCAGTTCCTTAAGTGAAAATATGGTCGTGGTGTGGTTGCCCGTGAGGCTGTAGTCGACGCGCAAGGAAGATTCCGTAAAATAGTGATCGAATTGTGCCCAGCCCAAACATGGCAGGAAGGCGAGCAAGAAAAAAAAGCTTTTCTTCATAGTCAATTTTCTGAATTCAAAATGAAATGGATTACAAAGTCAACCCACAAAACAGGAGCGAGTCTTACTCGTAGTACTCGATGGTGCGAGTTTCCTCAAATTCATCGGTGTTCTCCATATCAGCCAAAGTGACCTTTACCGAGCGACGGATCCAATTGCCATGACTGTCGAAATCAAGATTGCTGAATTCCGTGACAGACCAAAGGGGCAGTTCTTCATCCTCTTCTTCTTCAAAGCCACCAATATACTCATAGAGTTTCACCAAACGGCCTTCGGCATCATATTCGAATACGTTCTTCCATACCGTTCCTTCTTCATAGCCTTCGCTGCTAACCAATTGACCATCGTTCCAAGTAAGTTCCGACATTCCTTCCACGCCTGTAATGGATGCGATGCGGCCTTCCTCATCACGTTCCCACTTGGCAAACTCCAGAAATTCTTCATCCTCATCCACTTCGCGGTAGGCCTGCTCAATGGCGAAGGGGTCATAATCGCCAATACCAACCATATTGCCCTGACGGTCAAATCGGATGTCATCGCAACTCTTCACCGGACCTTGCAGCTCCCAAAATGTCAAATCGGGAGTAATGGTTACCGCTGCAGTTTCATTTGCGTCCTTCTTGTTTTGGCTGTTGTCGCATGAGCCGAAGACGAAGAGCATCATCATACATGCCGATAGCAATAGTTTGATGTTTTTCATGAATAATAAGTTTTTATTTATGATTGATTCCACAAAAGTAGTAAAAAACCATTAAACCATCAAAAAAAGCAGTATTTTTGCCATAAAATAAACACGATGTCCTCAGCCCAGTTATCCATCCGTAACCTCAAAGTATCCTTCAAACACGAAAGCCAATGGGTAGAAGCCGTGCATGGCATCGACATGGATGTGTTTGCTGGCAAGACATTGGGGCTGGTGGGTGAATCGGGTTCTGGCAAGTCGGTAAGCTCATTGGCGGTGATGCGCCTGCTCAATGAGAAAACAAGTCGTATCGAAGCCGACAGCATCCAAGTTGAAGGCGAAGAAATCAAAGGATTCGGTGAGAGCCAAATGGCCGAAGTGCGAGGCAAGCGCATTGCCATGATCTTCCAAGAGCCCATGACTTCACTCAACCCGGTCTATAAATGCGGCTATCAGGTAACAGAAATGATACGGCAACACGAAACTGTAAGTCGAGCCGAAGCAAAAAAACGGGTAATTGAATTGTTCAAGCAGGTGATGCTACCCCGTCCTGAAACCATCTATGACAGTTATCCCCATGAGCTATCGGGCGGACAAAAGCAACGCGTGATGATTGCCATGGCCATCGCCTGTCATCCCAAGTTGCTCATCGCCGACGAGCCAACCACAGCGTTAGACGTGACCGTACAAAAAGAGATCCTGAAACTACTGCGCCAACTGCAAGCTGAAACTGGCATGGGTATGATATTCATCACTCACGACCTTGGAGTGGTGGCCGAAATTGCCGACGATGTGGCCGTGATGCACAACGGCGAGATCCTGGAACGCGGCACGGCGAAAGACATTCTCAGCCATCCGCAACACCCTTACACTCAAGGGCTTCTTGCCTGCCGTCCACCTATGGACGTACGCCTCAAACGTTTGCCCATCGTCAAAGAGTTTCTCGACGGGCAATGGCAAGGCGGCAAAGAGCAAATCCTACACGACCTTCAAATTACAGCTGAGGAACGTCAGACACATCTTGAGCAACTTTACAGCCAGCAGCCACTCCTGCGTGTGGAAAACCTGAAAACCTGGTATCCTTTAAGGAAAGGCGTGTTTGGTCGTATCTACAATTATGTGAAGGCTGTTGATGAGGTAAGCCTTGAAGTCTTCGAGGGCGAAACTCTCGGACTCGTGGGGGAGTCAGGCTGCGGAAAGACCACGTTGGGGCGCAGCCTCCTGCGCTTGGCTGAGCCCACAGGCGGCAAAGTTTGGTTCAGTGGAACTGAAGTGACAGCGCTTGAGGGTCAGGCCTTACGCGACTTCCGCAAGCAGGCTCAGATCGTATTCCAAGACCCTTATTCTTCCCTGAACCCGCGCATCACCATCGGTGAGGCCATCGCGGAACCTATGCTGGTGCATGACATTGAAAAGGACAAGAAAAAATGCCGTACCCTAGTTTGCGACTTGTTGGAGCAAGTGGGGTTGCAAGCTGACCATTACGACCGCTATCCACATGAATTCTCGGGCGGTCAGCGACAGCGCATCTGCATTGCCCGCGCCTTGGCTGTCAACCCGCGCTTGGTCATCTGCGACGAATCCGTTTCGGCATTGGACGTATCAGTACAAGCACAGGTTTTGAACCTACTAAACCAACTGAAGGAAGAGCGGCATCTTACCTATATATTCATTTCGCACGACCTAAGCGTAGTGCGCTTTATGAGCGACCGTGTGCTGGTAATGTATAACGGAAAGCCCGTGGAAATGAACGATGCCGATAAGCTATTTGAGCATCCTCAAAACGACTACACGAAAAAACTGATTGCTGCATTGCCCGGGAGGCAGAAAACAAAATAGGCTGACGACGCTTGTCGTCAGCCTATCTAATTCAACAGAAGTGTGTTTTTCTTTCTTATTCTTCACGGTGTTTTTTGGCCACCATATATGCTGCGCCAAGACCGAAAAGGACAGCGATGCCACTACCAAGGGGAGCATCCTGGTTGTCAGATTCGCCGTGACCCGGAAGGCCAGGGGTCATAACACCACCAAAACGGTCACCATAGATACCCGATGTGGGTTCTGAAGCACCGCGTTGGAACAGACCGCCGTCGTTAGTGTTTGCAAAGGTCGTCAGGCCAAGGCCAAGAACGACTACGATTGTCAATGCTAATTTTTTCATCTTTATTAATTCAGTATTGATTATTTTGTTTATTCGATTATCTCTTTTACCTCTTTCGGGCTGCAAAAATAGTACTTTTTTCGATACGAAGAGATTTTTTTTGGAATTTTTTCTTACTTTTTTGTCTAATCGACTATGGCTGATAGCCTATGGCTTGCAAAAGCAAGCCATAGGCAGATGCCATTCTTCAATTTGCCTTCGCTCCAGTGTTGAAGACCAACGTTCTGGGAGTGCTGCTGGCGGAGTAGTACAGGTAGCCTTGACCGGGCTCCAGATTCTCGAAGTCACCGAACCAGCCCCATTCAGGATCGTATTCGATTTGAGCTGATGTGTTCTTGATCTTGTCACCTTCTTGGGCAAAACCAGCAAAGGCGTTATCGAGGCTGATGGCCACGTTGCTGGGGAAGCCAATCCAGTTCCAACCTTGATTGATTGTGATGGTATGGTTTCCAGTAATGGCGGGTGTGCCTTGCAGGGTCACCGTGCAGGGGGCGATGACATTGATTGCGTACATCTGCTCATTGGTCATTCCAATGTCGTCCAAGTCGCCGAACCAGCCCCACTCGGAATCGTATTCCGTGTTGACCAGACTGCTCTTGATCTGGATACCGTTCTCGCCGAGGCTCGCTTCAACAGCTTGGAGCATCGCGACGGGATCTTCAACCTCGACATAGGTGCTGAACCAGTTCCAGCCAGCAACCAGATTTGTCGTCTGGGTGGCAGTAGTAGCCTCTTCCTTCACATAGAGATAAACAGGTAATTGACTGGCTGAAATATAGCAATTGAAAAGCGGAGAACCGTTATTATAATTGAACTGCATCACATTATGTGTGTTACTGCCTTGGGCAACAAGAGTGAATTGAGCAGTTTCGTCATTAAAATCTACCCCCCACTCTCCATTGTCATCAAATTCAGCTTTGGTCTTCAGTTGATTCCCACTACTGCTGGCAGCATAGAGATAACCTTGGGAAGCTTCATTAGTATCATAAATAGATAAAGAAGTACCATACAAAGAACCATCACTATTTTTCAATGTTTTCCCATCATTCACTTCTCCGTTTTCATATACGGTGACAATAAACTCATGCACCTCTGCGGTTTCCACCATGGCAGTAGTACCGTTAACACTGATAGCTACGCCACCACGATTGTTGGTTCTCTGTTCACCCATAGCATAGTAATGGGTTTCTCCTTCGATTTCCTTACTACCCACAATGATGTAGGTCTTGCCTGATACAAGTTGTTCATAGTTCGTGACCAAGGTATAGGTGGCAGGCTCGAATGGAGCCACATATGCAGCCTGTGTAACAGTGACCACATCAGAAGAAATGCCAGCAAATAACACTTTACCCTCTTGAGGATCTTCAAAAACACCATTATAAAAGACAATGAAATAAGCCGTGCGAGCCTCCCCTTGGTTGGCTTCAACAATATAGTGAACATTATTGTTGGCATCAAACTCAACGGTAATCCAGTCGCATGTGGTCACAGACTGTTGTTCGTCGACAAAATAAATAGACAAGTCTTCAGCATAGTCATAGTCTTCAACATCGAAGTCAAAGTTTTGGTAGGTCACATTGATGTCGCCCTCACCGCCTTCAGCAGCCACTTCAATGTTATAAGTGTCAAGCAAGATGGCTGGTTCGGTGTTTTCCTCAATGCTGCCAATCATAGTATTGTAGTAGGTGCTGGAAGAAATGCCAACATAGTAACCCGTTACCTTGACTTGTTTGCCATCCAAAGCTGCGATTTCATCAGCGTTGAGAGGATAGGAAATACTACCAATGGCGGTTGTTGCACCTGTAATGTTGGTGATATTGTAGTGAGTGCCATTGACGGAAAGCGTGCCTACATATTGGACATAACTTGACAACTGGGCAGTTGAGGAAGAAGCTACCTGGGCATCCATATCGGCACCGCTCAGCACGGTGGGAGTTTCTCCCATATAGTTCGAATGCGTTACGTAAGAAATGGTTGTAGAACTATTAAATTCATACACTTTGCCATAAACAACGACGGGACCTGACAACTTCACCATGTCACCAATGTCATAATCGCCATATTCGAAATTATCGCCATAGTAATAATACACATAACCTGTGCCATCACCTAAAACGAAGCCCCTGTTGCTAATAGCCACGATAGTGCCTTGCACAGTATATGTGCCAGCTGCAGTGATGTCGGAAATGTTATCAATCGTATTGGGATTGGCAGCTTGTGTCACTGTAACATTCTTGGTGACTATCTGGTCCGTGTTGTATGTATAGGTAAGGGTAACGGTAGCGGTGCGAGGTGAAGCAGTGGTATTGGCCACGCAGGTGAAAGGAATTGTTGCGCCAACTGTACTTAAAGTAAGCCATTCACTTTCCGTAGCAGCGGTCAGAACGCCACCATTCACTGGATTTTCGATAGTGTATGCAATAGCACCACTTGTGGCATCGTATTCAATGCTGACATTTTCAGCAGTAATAGATGGATTGCTGCTAGCGATTTCTTCAATGCTACCCAGCATCGTGTTGTAATAGGTACTTGTGGAAATGCCAACATAGTATCCAGTAACCTTGACATACTTACCGTCCAAAGCCGTGATTTCTTCATCATTGAGCGGATAAGAAATGCTACCGATAGCGGTTGTTGCGCCTACAATGTCTGTAATGTTATAGTGGGTATCATTGATGGAAAACGTACCTTCATACTGGACATAGCTTGATAATTGTGGAGGTGTGGTAGAAGCCACTCGGGCATCCATCTGCTCACCAGTAAGTACGGTGGGATCCTCTGCAACGTAATTAGAGCTAGTTGCAGTGGTAATGGTAGTTGAGTTATTGAACTCATACACACCACCATAAACAACAACGGGACCTGCCAATTTCACCATGTCACCGATGTTGTAGTCGGATTGAGTGTAATCCTGGTTATAGTAATACACATAGCCCGTACCGTCACCAACAATGAAGCCTCTTGCGCTCTTGGCAACGATGGTGCCCTGCACAGTATAGGTACCAGCTGCAGTAATTTCGGAAATATTGTTAATCGCATTGGGATTAGCTGCTTGTGTCACAATAACATTAGCGGTAGTGGTTTCGCGGTTGTAAGTGTAGGTTAGAGTAACCGTAGCCGTACGAACAACTGAAGTTTGGTTTGCAGTGCAGGTAAACGAAATCGGGCTGGTGGTGCCTTGACCAAGGGTGAGCCAATCACCTTCAGTAACGGCTGCGCTCATCGTGCCGCCATCAACACCATTGTTAACGGTGTAAGCAATCGAACCAGACACGGCATCGTATTCAACGGATACATTGTCTGCAGAGATGCTTGGAGGAACCGTACCGCCAACCATTTTCTTGTAGAAAGATAACGCTGGACAAAGGTTAGTATTAATGTAGCCACGCCAATCTGCATTATTATAGATACTCAAATACCGAACAACATAAGTGTCTTTAGTCATTAAATAACTATCTGAGTTCATTTCAAATACTTTTCTATCCCCTGTTCCCACTCTCATATTGTTATTACTACTTGAGTTGGCTGTGGTATTGCAATACAGCCATGTCGTTGTGGAACCATACGGATAGAAAGTATATCCATTAGAGGCGTCACCACTGACAGTCCACTTGATATTCGAAGCCACCGAGCTAGTGATTTCGTTACCAGTTACAGTCACTGCAACTGCTGAAGGAGCACTACCAGTGCCGTTGTTATTCGACATGGCATAGTTGCTGCCATTGTTACCCACAATAACGAAAACGTCATCCTCGGTAAGGTCGGCGAGGTTGGCAATCACCCAATGTTCATCTCCAGAAACGATTTCTGTCCATTGGGCTGTCATAGTGACATTGCCATTCACGGTGTAATTGGCACCAGCTTCGTAGGTGGTGCTTCCATCGTTCCAACCATCGAAAGTATAATCAGTCTTGGTAGGTGCAGCAGCAAGGGTGATGCTTGTTCCAGCAGTAATACCAGTTACATTCTCAGGGCAACCGCTGGTACCGCCGTTGCAGTCGTAAGTAACGGTGTAAGTGGTAGGAGTGGGGGTGCCACCTTCAGAAAAAGTCACAGTGATTACCTGAATACGAGCTTGTCCAGAAGCAGTATTCGTAAAGGAAACAGAAGTCTCACTACCGGTCCAATTTTGCAACGAACCCGAATAAGTACCAGAGAAAGTAAAATCAATAGCAGCGATTCTTGTCTCTCCTGCTTGATTGTTCAAAGCAACTTCAAGCGTGTTGCCCGAGTACATACGGACAGCCGTGCCAGAGGTATAATACTTGGGCGCATTGTTTGCATTTGTCCCTTGGTCAAAAGTCAGTGTTACATTGTCGCCTTCAACGGCTGTAACATCTTCTGCATTGACAAAACCCAATTCGGAGAACGTGAACGTCTCAACGTCTCTTGTTTGTCCCCTCATCCCCATCGGGATTACAAGGAACGCTAGCAGCGCGAAAACCGCTGCCAAGATTGTAAATCTCTTTTTCATTGTGTTGAATGTTTAATGGATTGATATTTAATTGATTGTTAGTGTTTTACAATAGACCACAATAATGCAGTTTAACGAGTGCAAATATAGGCATTAATTGGATAGTATTAAGGCAGAGAAATCCGCTTTTTTCGTTTTTTTATCAACGTTTTATCAACAGTGTTGATAACTTTTTGGGGGCTTCCGCGCAAAAAAATCAGAGACGGCGCAATGCACCGTCTCTGATGAATTAATGTGTGTAAGTTTTTACTTCAGGAGCACCTGCGGTCCCATGTTGAAATAGATGTCGGTGGGGATACCGGCTTCATTCACACGGTCGAGGTCGGCCTGCAACTCAGGCTTGATGACAGTCATCTCACCCATCCAAGCCTTGGTGGCTTCATAGTCGCCGTTGCCTTGGTGTTGGAGGATGTCGCCTGCGAGTTTCTCAACAGCCACTTTCATCTTTTCGAAATCGATGGCATACTTGCCTTGCTCGTTACGAACAAAAGCGCCTTCATTCTGGAAGTAATTGAAGGTAAGCATGTTGGCTTTGCCGTGGGCACTGGCAGCACCGAAACGCACCGAGCGGAAGATGCCCGCCATGAAGGTGGTGTAGTTGTCTTCCATCGTGGTGTTGGTGTACTCGCCCATCTCAGCCAGCTTGGTCACAAGATAGAGACCCAGCACGTCGGCTTTGGCTTCTTCGAGAGCGTTGTACTGGTTACCCAGAGCCTCGCGGACGGTGCCTTTACCCGTGATAGTGTTCTTGATGCCCATGCCGTGGGCGGTCTCGTGGAACATCACGTTGGCAAAGAAGGCATCAAACTTGATGTGTTCTAATGACTCAGGGGTCATCAACTCTTTGGAAATGGGGTCAAGAATCTTGTCGAACTTGGCCTGCATGGCGTTCTTGAGTTGGAGCTTGCGGGTACCGCGTTGCAGTTGCACGCGTTCATCGTTAGGCAGGTTGATGGCAATGGTCTTGCTGTTGGCGTTGCAATCGCCAGCATAGTAAACCACATCGTAAGCAGCCAAATCAACATCTGAGCCAGGAACTTCTTTCTTGTACTGTGCTGGTACGGGCAACTGCTTCTGCAATTTAGGCACAAACGAGGCATAGCGAGCCAACTGTTTGGTCCACTCTTGGTCCTTGACAAGGATAAAGGCTTCGTGTGAGGCCTTGATGCCGTAGCGGGCGTCGGTGTAGTTCTCGATGGGGCCAATCACCATATCAATGTTGTTGTTGCGCACATCCATCCACTGCATGTCGCTCTCAAGGTAGTCATCAGTACGGAGAGCCTGGGCACGAAGTTTCAGATAGGTGGCAAACTCCTTGTCGCCAGCAAGCTCAGAGGCTTTATCGAGCAACGAGGCTGCTTTTTCAATTTGTTCGGCGAAATAGTCGTGATACCACACGCATTTCAATGCGCCATTCTCATCGCGGACAATCATGGTGTATTGGCTTGTCTTGTTCGGGTCATCAAATGCATTCCATTCCTCCTCGGTCATGTCGGCGGGATAGAATTGGGCACCAGCGGGTTTTGCTCCAATGCCTTCAACGAAAGGTTTGTTGCCATCAAGGCCATCCCAAGGGCCATAGGCGATGGTGGCCAGTTTCTTGATGTCGGCATTGTCACCGATTTTGGCCATCAGTTCATCCTTGTCACCATAGTTCTCGTTCCAGAAGAGGCCGTCCATGATGTCGGCGGCTTCGAAGAGCAGTCGCAGCATCTCACGCTCGTTGTCGCTGAGATGGCTGATGTCGGTTGTCAGGGTGTACTCGGCGTACTTGTCTGGCAGGTGGGTTTGTTC
>JAEEGK010010343.1_pt1 | contig 21544 bp, 24 predicted proteins | sample 8958771 | NCBI WGS metagenome assembly JAEEGK01 (sample SAMN16246547, study PRJNA631951) | gut metagenome | biome: gut microbiome; feature: rumen; material: SC-attached | host: Bos | place: Iran: Karaj | collected 2018-10 | reverse complement strand
AAACAACAATAACAAAGGAATAAAAATGAAAAAGATTCATTTAATTACATTTGTATCATTATTTGTATTTAGCGCATGTTCTTCACCTAATGAAAATCAAGTAAGAAATATAAAATTTGTGGAGCCCAAACAAGTAGATCTGCCACCAAAAAGTCAATTTGTTGATACATTGCGCGTTACAGGTGTATCAAAAGGATCATGGGGTTATACTTACGTACAATTGAAATGCGTTGATAAGAACGCTAATGAATGCGTTTTGGCATTTGATATCAACCTTGCCGCCATGACAGATGCCGCATTTACCGAACGTGGCGACACAATTATAATGAAGGGTAATGAATTTGTAAAAAATCTGACCCAGGAAAGAATTAAAAATGAATTTATTCATCATTAAAAAAAATCTGGCAAATACCAGATTTTTTTATTCATATCTTAAACTATCAATTGGATTTAATTTTGCGGCCTTTATTGCGGGCATAACCCCAGATGCCAACCCGACCACCACCGCAACCGATATTGACACAATTACCGGCCAAACACTGAACGGTACATTATATCCCAATATAAAACGCCCTACCCCTTGGGACAGACCAACCCCCAGTATCAATCCGAACATAGATCCAATAAATGAAATCAAAATAGATTCTGACAAGAACTGAATAATAATTGTGTTTTCTTGGGCACCAATTGCCTTGCGTATACCAATTTCGCGTGTGCGTTCTGCGACCGACACCAACATCATATTCATAATTCCAATAGAACCAACCAGCAATGACACCGCCGCAATCGCGACCAGCAACAATGTCAAATAACTGCTAACTGTGTTCATTGTTTCCATAACCTGTTTCATATCGGTAATTTGAAAATCATCCACCGCATCGTCTTTTAATTTATGGCGTTGCCGCAACAATTGGGTTATCTGTTCGGTTGCGATATTATTGTCGGCATCTTGATATAATTTAAGCGTAATCATTTGAACCGAATTCGGAAACCGCGATCCAACGATACGTTTTTTCAATGTTGTAATCGGTACAATAATCATATCATCTTGGGATCCCAAGGCAGAATCGCCCTTGGCCTTGGTAACACCTATAACCGTCAATGGTGTGTTGCGGACACGTATGACTTCGCCCACTGGATTTTTGGGCATTCCCAATTCTTCGGCGGTTTCTGGTCCGATAACTGCGTATGTTGATGCATTCCGCACCGCAGACATTTCAAAAAACGACCCATATTGCATTTCTATATTTTGAACCGTCGCATACCCCGGATACACACCAACCATAGATGTTGACCAGTTCTTGTTTCCATAAACGACTTGTGCGCCACTGTTTTCTGTCGGGCTTATTGCGGCAACATCCGGTAATTGCGCCAGATATTCTATATCATCCATGGTCAATGTCATACGATTTCCACCACGCACACCGGCACTTTGCGCCGCACCCGCACGTATCATAATCGTATTTGTCCCAAGGGAAGAAAATTGGTCGGTAATAGATTGCTGAACCGTTTCGCCAACCGCAACCATAATCACAACCGCCATAATACCAATAACGATCCCCAATACCGTCAAAAAAGACCGCATTTTATTGCCACTGATGGACAACCACGATTCATGTGCAATATCATAAAATGTCATTTTTTATGCGCCCTTTGTTCAGATTTGGTTAACACAGATTCGCTTTTCGGCACCGGTCCATCGTATGTAATATGACCGTCATAAATATGAATCACGCGGTTCGCATATTGCGCAATTTCAAATTCGTGCGTAATCATTACAATGGTTATCTTTAATTCCGCATTTAATTTCTTAAAGAATTTCAAAATTTCATTGCCCATCTTGGAATCAAGGGCACCTGTTGGTTCATCCGCCAATATAATTTTTGGATCACCCGCCAATGCACGCGCAATTGCAACACGTTGCTTCATCCCACCCGACAGTTGCGTTGGCAAATATGTTTCAAATTTTTCCAAACCCACCAATTTCAACATTTCACGCGCACGCGATAACCGTTCTTCCATTGGCAAACCACGATACATCAACGGCAACATAACATTGTCCAAAATATTCCGCTTTGGCAGCAAATTAAAGTTCTGGAAAACGAATCCAATATATTCATTCCTGACACGCGCCAATTCATCAGGCAACAATGTTGTTATATCTTTGCCATATAATTCATAAACACCACTGCTTGCGACATCCAACGCCCCGATTATATTCATACATGTTGATTTCCCCGACCCCGAAGGTCCCATAATCGCGACAAATTCCCCCGGCATAACATCAAATGTGTTATCAAATAAAACCTGTTGTTCACCGCCAATTTCCAACGGGAAACTTTTACAGATTTTTTTCATTGAAATAATCGGTGTTTGCTTTTGCTTCATTGGTATTGCCTTTATCTAGGCCCACCTGGACCAGCACCCATCATTCCGCCACGTTGATTACCATTTGAACGGCGGGTTACCGATTGCCCGACATAGCCCAAGATAATTTTATCGCCTTCTTTTACATCCTCGGATATGATTTGTGTTTCGGTTGCGGTTGCGATTCCCTTGGTATATGGTACCAAAACAACCTCTTTCCCACGCTTTACCGCCAAATGATTTGTTGGTTTTACCGTTTCGTCTGTTACTTCAACAATACCATCAAAACTGCGCAACAAGAACGCGGAATTCGGGGCCTTCCATGTATCCGTTGCAGAATTCACAACAATTGTTACAAACGCCGTCATACCCGGCATCAGCGATAAATTGCTGTTATCAACATCTATCACCACCGTGTAAACAACAACGTTTGATGTTGTTGTTGGCGACAGACGAACCTGACGCACAGAACCATTAAATGTCTTGTTCGGATATGCATCAACCGTGAAAGTGACCGGTTGACCAGTTTTAATTACACCAATGTCCGCCTCGGATACTGACGTTTCAATTTGCATTTTGGTTAAATCTTCGGCAATTTCAAACAAATCGGGTGTTTGAAAAGATGCTGCAACCGTTTGTCCTTTATCAACCTTGCGCGAAATAACCGTTCCGTCAACTGGGGACGTAATTGTTGCATAACCCAAATTCGTAACCGCGCGATCATATTGCGACTGCATACGCTTTACTGATTGAACGGCCTGTTCGTATGTGGACAAAGATTTTTCCATTTCTGCGCGCGCAATATAACCAGAATCATACAAAGTTTTATTTCTTTCATAATCGCTTTGCGCCAATGTCAATTGCGATTTTGCAGATTCCAATGATGCCTCGGCTTCGGCAACGGACGCCTGAAGAACCGATGGTTCAATGGTTAATAATTTATCACCTTGTTTTACCGTTGAATTATAATCCACAAAAATTTCTTCAATCGTACCGGAAACCTGCGACCCAACATTTACGGTATTCAATGGTTTAATTTCACCTGTGGCGGTAACCGTTTGCGACAGATTTCCACGCGTAATGTCCATTGTCACAAATTCTTTCTTGGACGCCTTTTTGGAACCACCAATGACCAAATACAGAATTACCAATAAAATTGTTGTAAGTATCAATAACCATTTATGACGACGAAACCAACTTCTTTTGTTTTTATTCATTATTTGCCCCTTCTAATTCTGATTTTATATCACCAATTGCCAATGCAACCGCCGCGCGTTTCACAAACAAATCGTATTTTGCAGCATTGTGTTGCCGTTGTGCATCAACCAATTCAGATTGCGCTGTTTGCCAATCCAGCATTGTCGCGCGTCCAACTTTGTACATTCCCGATGTAACCTTTTCTGATTCCGTTGCAGATTTCAATAATGCCTCGGTTTGCTTTAACACTGTCTGTGCGGTTTTGTAATTCTGGTACGCAGTGTACACATCCATCATTGCAGTATTTATTGTTTGCTGTTCGTTAAATTTGGCACGATCGTAATCACTTTCCGCCGCGCGCAAACCATACATATTTGCAAACCCTGCAAAAATCGGCATAGATGCCCGAATTCCAATTGAACCATTTATCTTGCTGGATGTTGGCACAAAAACATCGCCAATGGAATCGTCATTCCAACCAATAGAACCCGATGCGGAAATAGACGGTAAATTTTTCAAGAACGCACTGTTGCGACGATGCCATGCCGCATCTTTGTTTGCCGACGCCTTTAATAAATCAGGCCGTTTTTCGCGTGCAATTTTTATCAGTTCGTCTATATCTTCATTTTCCGCATCTGTTCCAAATGCCGAACCCATATCCGCAATTATAATATTTTGACTTGCCGGAAACGACAGTTTGGTCAGCAAAGTTCCCTTGGTAATTTCACGATTATTTTTCGCGCGTTCCAACGATAGTTTTGAACTTGCCAATGTTGTTTCCGCTTTTAAAACATCTGCACGCGCAACAACACCGGCTTTGAATTTATTACTTGCGGTATTATATGCTGTTTGTGCCACCTCCAACGCGGTCTTGGCAGATTCTACATTTGCATCTGCGTTTAATAATTCATAATAACTGCCAACAAGCCCATATACAAAATTTTGAACAGTTTCACTAAAATCAAAACCGGCGGCACGATATGTTGCAATCATTTGATTCATATCCGCGGTTCTTTTACCAAAATCAAATATCAAATACGATGCCGATATAGACGCACCATACGACCAATCATCCCAATGTTTATCCTTGTAATTTTTTCCCGCAGATACCCCCGCCGACACACTTGGCAAATAACTTGCATAACCGGCATTTTTATTAAAATGTGATGAACGCAATGAAGCATACGCCGCCGCTGTTTGTGGATTCCGACACAATCCCAATTTAATAACATCCTGAAGTGACAAAACATCATCGGGGACCGTACTGCGCGTTGCACAATCATCGGCACCAAACGCCACCATCGGCAGCATTACGGCTATCAGGAATATTTTATGCATGCAAATCTCCTACTAGAGATATATTATAACATATTTTTTTTCTAAAGGCATTGATTTTTTTATTATTTTGAAAATGGATGCATCTGAAAAAAATTTCTAGCGGGCAAGAATAAATTACGCGGCAATTCGTTCCGGTCAAACCAACGCCACTCCGCGCACTTGTTTGGTTCGCATAATTTTGGAACGACATCGTTTTTTATATGCGTTACACAATGACTTGTGATATAATGCCTATTTGAATCTTGGAATATATCATTTGTCCACGCAACCGCGGTAATATCTTCATGCGATAAATCTATTCCTGTTTCTTCCATCGTTTCGCGAATTGCCGTCTGGATTGGTGTTTCACCGACTTCCAAATGTCCACCCGGCGCCCCCCACGTTTCCGCACCATGTGTTCCCAAACGCAACCCCATCAGAATCAACCCCGACGGATTTATTATCCACGATGCAACACCGACACGAACATTATTTTGATTATTTACCATTTTGTTCAATTTGTCTTAACAAACTGTTCATAACATCTTTCAACTTGCGACCCGCAATTTGTTCCGTATACAAATAATTCAAAGTTGCCAAATAATTACTATCTATGGACAGACAATTCACATACGCCCCCACAGGCTTCCCAGTCGCAGTATAAACATTATTTTGTTTCGCACGCCCAAGGTCATGAACTTCTTGTTCGTCATCAACAACAACGCGCATTCCTTTGCCGTCATCACGATATACCGCCCAATCATGATTAGGTAATATTTCTGAATGCAATTCGCGGTCATCAAGTTGCGTGCGCAATTTTTCCATATTACGACGCGTTCCATCCGTATTAAACCCGACCAAGCAAATACGAATTGCCGGCAACAAATAATCACTTTGCACAACGTCCGCAACAATGTTTGCCACACCCTTTAAATTATTATGAAATTCGTCCACCGATATATCCAAGGTCAACAACTTATTACCAAAATATGCACTGCCAGCCAAACTTTTAAGGATTTCAGTACGTGTATTATATCTTTCACCCCATACACCATTTGTTTTTATTGTTGGAATTCCGCCGATTTTGTAAATACATGATAACAGTGTCGGAATATACTCAAGATTTCCAAACTGATACGGCGCCAACCCTTCGCCACCACTAATTGTGTAATGTTGCATGATATGATATGGGATTTCTTGGAATTCAGAAATATATTGTTCCGCCCGTGTTAAAGGCATGAAATTCGTAGGATTATTTGCCCCAGAACATTCACAACAATGCGCACAATTCAAATCACACCAATTTGTAATTTTTAGCGAAAGCGTCAAAACACCATACATATTTTATCCTTTGTTGACAAAAACCTTACCAAATTAAATCGTTTTGTCAACTTAAGATTCAAAAAAGTCAAAGAAATTAAACCACTGTGTTGGATATCTCAACACAATTTCTTGTAAAAAGTCCAAATATTCTGTTGCCATTTTATCGGTATCCCGCGCGACAATTTTTTTTACCATCACGCGATAATTTTCAGCGTCCGTATTAACGTTTACGATGGCAAATATTGGACAATCGCACACGCGCGCGAACCGGAACACGCCCAACGGCAATACACATTTTTTCCCAAGGAATTTTGATTTTATAACCTTGTCTGGACTGTTCGGGGAAACACGATCCGCCGCCATCATAACCAATTCACCAGATTTAAGCGCATCATACATATTCCCCGCCATCGCAATATCTATTTCCTCGGTAGAATGAATTACCGTATTTTGATATTTTGCATGCCGTTCAATAAACTGGCGAAATGCGGGGTTTTGACCAATATTCATAAACGCATGCATCCGTTTATCCATTGCATTTGGAATTGCGCACAAGGCCTCTATATTACCAAGGTGCGAACACAAGAAAAATGCGCCCTGCCCCACCAATAAAATATTTTGTAATTCTTGCCAATCGGCATTTTCATCAACCGCGAATTTTATTTTCGTTTTGGTATCACATATTGCCGACATTTTATCCACCACCGAACACGCAAATGCGCGAATATGCGCTAAGGACGAAAACCGCGCCGGTGTCATATTATTCTTTATCTGATATAAATTCAGAATATCTTTATACCGTTTTGATGTACGCCGTGCCGTCCGCGCCCCCATCGCGATAAATGTAGAAATAATACCAACCATGAATTTTAGCGCGCGAATACCAAACGCACGATACACCCACCATAAAAATTCCATACGCAATTGCCCTGCACCACGTTCACGTACCTGATACCAATTATCCACCGCGCCTTGCCTTTGGTTTATTTTGTGTTATAGTTCGGTTATGAATATTTATATAACAGATTTATCCACAATATGCAACCCAGACGATTTAGCAAAAAAATTGTCGTTATCGGATTTGGCACGGTTTCGTTCATTTAAACAGAAAAAACGCGCAATTCAATTCTTGGTTGCCCACGCGATAAAATCTGAATTAGAAAACAGATTTCAATATATATCTATTGCCCACAAAGACCATCTTGTGATTGTCGCGGCATCATCTGCCCCAATCGGTGTTGATATTGAAGACGCATCCAAACAACGCGATTTTAATTCGTTGGGCAAATTTCTAGGATTAAAAAACATAAAAACATCAGACGAATTTTATCGCGCCTTTACATTGGCCGAGGCAAAATATAAATCTAACGCTGACGCCCCTGCCCGATTTTATAAATTACAGAAATATATGATTTGCATCATTTCCAACGACCAAGATATTACATGGGAAAATTCGGCATTAGTTCCGGAACAAATATAGCGATACAACATAAGACACCGCAATACCAATGGCCAAAATCATCCCCATTGCCGCGATAAGAAAGAAACTTGTAAATGCCAACAACCCGAACCCAATAAAACTGGTCAGGAACGAATAAAACACTGGGCGTAATTCCGCGTTTTTCTTCATGTTTATATGGAATATTGCATAATCCATCCCAAGTCCAATTACTATAAATAACCCAAGCAAATGGAAAAATGTTATCGGCATGCCCAAAATAGTTAAAACCGCAACAGACACAATTACACCCATCAACGGTGGCATTAAATATTTACCTGCACGACGACCATACAACATCACCAATCCGCCAATCAAAACCAACCCACATATAATCAGCAACCAATATGTTTCGTGACTAAATTTTTCCATTTGATTTTGTATCTGGCGTGCAGGTGCAATTACCCGCGCATTTTCATTTGTTATAACCACATCCGCAGATACCGAACTAACCGAATAAAAATTACCATCTATATTTACCAAGAAGCGTTCTATTTGCTGTTTTAATGCACCCAAATCTTCATTATCAACCGTTATCGCATTGCTCGTGACAAATTGTGGCAAAACCTTTAACCCCAGCGATTTTTTTATGTGTTTTGCCTGGGATTTATATAATTCGCGAACAAGATGGTTGTTTTCGTTCTGGCGCTTTAAAGACGGCACCACAGATGACACACCAAAGAATTGAATTCCTGAATCACGTATTTCTTCTTCTGTTTCAAGAACACTTTGAATATCCGCCCCACGCACGACCAAAAACGCGTTTTGCCCCGATTGGTTCAAATCACCAATAACCTGCTCTGCCACCTTTAATTCTTTGTTTGGCCGATACATTGCCGCCATATTATTTTCTATACGCGCAAATGCGCACACAACCAATGCCAAAATGGTTATTCCAAAAATAATATATGGCCGATATTTCTTGGGCGCCGACCGCACCGCATGCGCGCGCCGAATATCTGATGCAATTGTCGGCACAAATAATTTAATAAACCCATATATTGTAAGCAAACCGACTATCGTAAACACAGATATTTGTCGCAACAGACCAATTGATGCAAAACCCAACGGTGCGAAACAAATCAACGTTGTTATCAACGAATGCAAAATATTTTTATGCACCGCCCCCACATCATTTTTGGCACATATAAAATGAAAACCATAATCTATACCCAATCCAATCAGCGATGTTCCAAAAACGAACACCAAAATATGCGGTTCTCCAAAGCATAAAAACAACGCGATTGTTCCCGCCAAATACCCGACCGCCAAACTTATTCCAATTGGAATTATTGTTTTCATTCGGCGGAACAGCAGATAATTTATTATCACAACCGCTATCAGTGCCAAAACAGATATAACACCCAATTCAATCTTACTATGCTGGTACATTTCGGCGGTATGCAATGGCGCACCACCCATATATACCTGAACATTATCTGTTTTAACATCCGCGATAACTGACCGCAGGTGCGCAACACTATTAACCAATTCGGCATTTCCCGAAACATTAACTGATACAGGTATCATATAAAAATTATACGGCGCACGATATTGCCACAAAAAACTGCCCTGTGGTATCCAATTTGTTCCACCCCCACCCATTTCCGACATATAGTTTGTAAATAATAAAAACGGATCTTGGGACAATGGCAACAAATTCGGCATCATAGATGTTTCTATTTTTTGTAGCGCATTTTGTGTTAAATCTGCGAACTGCCCAGATTGCAATAATTTGCGGTCATTTACCCCAATCATACCATTATGATATTTACCAACCACCGACACAACCGCACGTGGCGACAAATCATTTACCCAAAGATTTAATTCCGGAAAATCTTCAGACACTATCGCGTCATGAATTTTCTGTGCGACAATTTCACCGTCCATACGATTCGCTGATTTTACAACAATATTAACAACCGATGAAAATTTGTCTGTGATATTTTGAATTGGCCAATTTTCATCCGCCCCAATGTTTAACAACGATGTTAAATCTGTTTGGAAATGCATAGGCCATCGCACCATGGCGCATATCATTGCCGCCACACAAATAACCCCAACAAAAATCGCACGTTTAACACGCAATTTCATCTTGGATTTCTGTCTTTTGTGGTTTGAATTGAATAATCACAATTGTACCGTCATTATATGTTATAATGGCCTTGGTTAATTCGGTCGTACTGCCATACATAACAACGTCTTGCAATATATCTGCAACCGCGGTAAATCGTGGTCGTACCGTCATTTGCCACAGTGTTTTTCCATATTCCGAATAATCAACATTGAAAACCATCTGCAGACCCGAAATATCGCCATTTAACGCACTATCTATAATTTCACGAACATAATAGAAATACGGTAATGATTGTAAATCTTGGGCCATCCCATCAACGCAATATTGTTGTTTGGTGGAAACGAATTTTTGTTTTGTTGGTGTATCTTGAATCCATACAAACCCGACATCTTTCTTAAATTTCACACGACCAGTGGAAACGAACTGTTTGGTTGTTTCTGGCAGTATTTTCATTTGTTCAAACGATGCCGACACCGTCCCAAGATTTTTGGCAAATGTATCAAAACGTTCCATCGCACCCAGATTATCTGCATACGCACCAAATGGTAACAACAGCAACAATAATATTATTTTTTTCATTTTAGCCCTCCGAATATTGTTAAAAATGGTTCTGGCAATTGAAAGCAACTTTCATGTGTTTTCATATCAACCGCCATTTGTTTGGTTTCGGCAACACATAATTTGGCACGCGTTGCCGCATCTAATATTTCGTATTTAAATATCAAAAAGTTTGCATCGGGAACATGCGTTGTTTTTACGATTATTTTTTGGTTAAACACCGCAGGTTTTATATGCTTTGTACGCATTGTTACCACTGGAAACGCAAACCCCAATTTTTCCATATCTGGATATGTCATATTGCAATCTGCCAATAATGCACACCGCCCACGTTCCATATATTTTATATAGTTTCCATGCCATACAACCTGCATGGGATCCAAATCATAAAACGGCACAATTATTTCAATTTCTTTTTCCATGGTTTCGCATCCTTTTGCACATCCCAAATGGCATTATTACACACAAATATGTGTGCAGCAAGAATATGTATAAATTATCACGCAACATTTTAAAATTAGATATCCCATTTGGTGGATATATAACGCGTGTCGGCTGCGCAATTATCTGCACGCCCGCCCAATATAATTTAACCAGAATTTCTATATCAAATCCCATACGATAAAACCGCAAATGTCGCATTTCATCACACGTTTTATTTAATGGGTATACGCGCATCCCGCACATTGCATCAGGCATATGCCGGTTCAGTGTTTCTATCGCCACCCAAAAATCTGTTATTTTGCGCCCAATACGACGCGCACGCGGTGCGCTATTGTCATAAATTGGATTGCCCACAATCAAAGATTCTGGATTTTTCTGCGCCAATTCAAAAAACTTTGTAATATCCGCAATATCATGTTGCCCATCGGCATCTATTTGCAGACCATGTGTAAAACCACTTTCACACGCCACATTAAACCCACTTTTCATTGCGCGCCCTTTGCCACCATTTATTGATTGGCGAATATATCTAAAATTATGCGCGTCGCATATCTGTTGTAATTTTTTTGCCTGCGATGGCGCACCACCATCATCAACAACTATCACTGGTATACCAACCTTGGCAATTTTTACGGCGAAATTCTTAAACGCATCGGCATGATTATAACACGGAATAATTATCACAGGATTAAACATTTGTGCCCCCTTTGACAACTACTTTGCCCGCCGAACATGATTTTCCATTTTGTGAATAGCAAAATGTAAATTCATTTTCAGATATTCGTACCAATTCAAAATGTGTTGTTATATTTGGCAAAATCAGCGATGAAAACTTTAACTTTATAATATCAAACGCCGGTGCAGATACATGAAAAAATTGCCTTATGAACCGAAAAACAAAATGCATTTGCACAACACCCGGCAATATTGGGAATTTCGGGAAATGCCCAACAAAATATGCACTGTCCCCAAGGAAAGTTAATTCGGCGTTTATCTGGGCATCCGTCTTGGTAAGATTTTGTACAATAGGTTCGGCCACAGGTGAATTTAACATCGCCAAAATCTCATTTTTCACGAATTTGCCTTGGGCATTGGTTGGAATCTGATTTACAATGCGCACACAGCGTGGCAACACAACATTTGGGACAAAACCCGCCAAATATTTTTTCAGTTCTTCCACAAATGCGCGTCGGCCAACACTAATAATTTTGGTTGCACCCAAATCTGTTAGTTCCAACATACATCCAATAATTTCGCGCACACCCTTACGCATCGCACAACAATATGCGCGCGAGATATATTCGTTATCCATCAACCATTTTTCCATATCTGGCAAAGAAACGCGTTCTTCGGCGATTTTAACAATTCTGTCCGCGCGCCCAAGTAATTTAAAATGGCGTTCATCTATCATATCAACCGCATCCGACATTAAATATGGATTTTGAAATACGTATGGTGAACTTATTTCCAAACAGCCATCACGAACCGAAACATTAACCGCATCAAATATGGTCCAATTCATATTCTTTTGTTGTTGCCGATATGCAATGCCACCTGTTTCGGTACTGCCAAACACCTCAAACGGCGAAGTTCCAAACATATCGCACGCGGATTCCGATGTTTTTGTTGCCAATAAACTGCCCGAAGTGAAAATTCCAATACAATTTGCCGCGAATTTATATTGCCCACCATATTTCGTTATGCTGTCCAAGAATGATGGGGTGGTTATAAACAATATTTTATCATATTGCGACTGCTTATTTATCAACTCTTCTGGGGTAAAAATCATATCCATATCAACAGACATTTTGCCAAGTATTGGGAATAAAACCCGCCACAGCACACCATACATATGATGCGGTGCAATGGACGCGACAACAACCGGATTTTGTGCGATTTGCGATGCGTGTGATTGGATATGATATTCAACCTCGGCCTGTAACATGGCAATTGTTTTTTTGATGCGTTTTGGCATACCGGTTGACCCCGATGTAAAGAAATACACCGTTCCATCAGAAAAATCAGAAAATTCCCAATCAACCACATCATCCGATACATTTGGTACGACCTTGGTAAATTCAGGATATTCATCAGATAAATCTGTCACAATTATATTTGTTAAATCTGCATACACTTTCGCATTTTGTGGTGTTAATAACCCCGGCAACGCAACCGATTTATGCACCTGTAGCAATGCGAAAAAGCAAACACAAAACAGATAAAAATTATTTGGAATATATAATATGACCGTATCAGAATCTATTTGCGAAAAATACTTCGCAAATCGGGCGACATCCGCGGCAAATTGCGAAACCGTAATATTTTTTGCACCGTCAACAAACAGGGCAGCATCATTATTCAATGAAAAAATTTCACTTATTTTCATGAATTACCCCCATGCGTATAATATATTCTATTACCATCATCAGCCCAATTAAACAATACGAAATCAAACCATTATAAAGCGTCCATACCCAATTTGACATAAACACTGTGGTCAAGGAAACAACCGTGTTTATCCCCATAAAAATCGCCCATGCAATTGTTACACGACGTGCATATTGTTTTGATTTTTCGGTTATTTCATATTTCATCTTTTCTGCAAATCGTTGTACCAACGGCACACTGCGCAGCGACACCGCAAACATAAAACAAACCGCGGCATTCATAAAAACAGGATACAATTTTAAAAATATATCTTTATCTGAAATTACGGCCATACACGCCAACACAATACCGCATACACCCAACCATATATTTCTGCGTCTTGCCATCGCGCATCCCGCGACCAGCACCAGTATCAATCCCAACATACGCACAGAAAACCCGCGTTGCAACGCAACAAATACGGCAATCGGATACGCAATTGCGACCAATCCACCAAGTATCTTAATCGGCCGAATTGACGATTTTTTCAATTGCATCAACAACATCCTGTAATGTGGAAATTTGCTTGAAATCTTCAGGTTTTACACGAACATTGATAACCTTTTGTAAACGTACGACCAAATCAACGGCATCTATGCTATCCAAATCCAGATCTTCCACCAATTTTGCATCTGGTTTTACTATTTCTGGTTTGCAATCAAAATCCTTAATCAAAATGTTTGATATTTCGTTAAAAATTTGTTCTTTTGTATACATGGTTAGCTACTCCAAATTCATACCTGTTGATTTTGCAATATAATCTGCCAATGTCGCTACCGACTTAAAATATGCTTTGTTTGCTTCTTTATCTGCAGAAAAAACAACGCCATACCGTTTTTTTAACGCCATACCCAATTCCAACGCGTCAATAGAATCCAAACCCAACCCATCACCAAACAGTGCATCATCCGTTACAATATCCGCGGCGGTAACATCTTCTAAATCCAGTGCTGAAACAATTATCTCTTTGATTTCTGATTCAAGTTCTTGTCTTTTCATAGCATTTTATTCCTATATTTGACCAACAGCCCAAGAATAAAAAACTTTGCATTTAATGTCAAGTGCTTATGCTTCAAACATGGCCGTTTCGGCAATATTTGTAATGACAATTGCAGCGTCACGCGCTGTTTGGGTTTCGGCCCGCGAATAAACGATTTTTTCTTTCAGTTTTAATGTATAAACCGATGTCTTGGTTCCCATTTCATACCACTTTTGTTTTTTACCCAAAATTGGTGGTGTATTTTCAATATGTATCGGCAAAATTGGACATCCCGTTTTCAAATGCAAATACGCAAAACCACGATGTAATCTTATTTTACGGCCGGCAACCGTCCGCGTACCTTCGGGAAAGACAATAATATTATAACCATTATCCAAAAATTCCGACCCACGCGCGATAAACTCATCCGCGCCCATATCATTTGACAGATAAATATTGCGTATTACCTTTTTCACAAAGATATTATGAAACAAACTTTTTTTCACCACGCAAACACATCTTGGAATCAAAGATATTAAAATCACGACATCTATCAGCGACGGATGATTTGCAACAATTATATGACCCTTTAATGACTTCATTTGCTTTATATCATCACACCGCACAGATATAAGACGCATCGCCGCCATTAACCAAACAAAAAACTTCCATGTCCAATGAATAGATTGTGACAACATACGCCGTCTTGTTGCGGGCCTGCGATATATAAACAACATTATCGGGAAAACAATACCCCCAAGTCCTAATGCACCCGCACCAAATATTGCGAAGCATAGCATACACAGAAAACTGCGAATAATGCGTATCATTTATCCGTTAGTTCCCAAGATTCCGTTGTTATTTTACCACCTTTTTCCAAAAATTCCGCCATCATATCAAACGAAAGCGGTTCTTGTTGTTTTGTAACCGATTGCCATACAAATTTACGCGCCGCATCATTGGTCAACATAAACGCCAGCGCATGTGCTATAACCGGTTTTTCAAGAAATGGTTCATACATTTCTGGTGATTTTTCTTCGGCGAACACAAATAACACAGGCTTTTCAGCAATCAATGCCGCCATTATACCCGATTCCAATGTTCGCACACCCGCCGCAATTGATGTGTATGGATTTTTGTTTTTCGTCAATACTGAAAACGCACCCGCCGCCGCATTGTGCACAGAATTACTGAATCCCGCTGGCGACATTTCTTTATCATTATGAAATTGTGTAATAAGTTTTATTGTTTGCCCCCATTCCCCGAAACGTGAAGCAAAAACAACCTGATAATTTGCATCTTCGGGGGTGACCCGGTGCGCGACACCGATTGCAATTTTTTGCAAATCGGTCATACGACGACGAACCATTGGTGGAACAAAAGAAATATCTGGCAATTTTTCATCGTCAGATTCGCGCCACACATAAAAATTACCAAGACCGATTGTATTATTCATTGCTTGCAAAAACCGATTGTTTATACAATACTTATCACAACTATAATAGGATTTCACACTGTTTGCAAGCGGGTTTTAGAATGGATTTTGTATTAAGCAATCTTGGTTTTGTATGTGCATTGGGAACGAATATTCCCGATATAATTCGCAACGCGAAAAACGGCAACCAAGATGGTATGCAACCCAAAGATGTCCGCATCGGCAATGATATTGTTCCATTTGGTGCGGTAAATATTGAAACGCGCCATAAAATGCGTTTTTACGATTTGATGTTGGCCGCAATTGAACAAATAAAACCAGAAATTGAAAATCTAAAATCAAAATATTCACCTGCGCGCATTGGTATCGTATTAGGTGCCAGCAATACCGCCGTGCACGAGGCGCAAAAATATATATCCGAAAAATTATCAACTGGCACCATGCCAAAAGATTTTTCTGTATCATTATTGGAACTTGGCACGCCCGCCGAACTTTTGCGCGAAATAATCGGTACAACTGGTCCCGCATTCACAATATCAACGGCATGTTCATCCAGTATCAAGGCCATCGACACCGCACGTGATTTAATTAGAAATGATATTTGTGACGCGGTTATATGCGGTGGCGTTGATGCACGTTGCGATTTTGCACTGAACGGATTCAATGCACTGGAAGCATTGTCGCATAAAATAACAAACCCAATGTCAAAAAATCGCGACGGAATAAACCTTGGCGAATGTGCAGCATTGTTTATCATGGAATCTGGTCATGATGGCATACACGTTATTGGGTGTGGTGAAACATCGGACGCATATCACCCAACCGCCCCCGACCCCAGTGGCGCTGGCGCCATAGGATCTATGCAGAAGGCTCTTTTGGACGCAGATATATCGTATTCACGCATAGATTATGTGAACATGCACGGGACCGGAACAATCGCCAATGATGCGATGGAATCCATTGCAATATCTGGCATATTCCATGACCATCGCCCAATCTGTGCATCAACCAAACCGTTAACAGGACACTGTTTGGGTGCGGCGGGCGCGTGTTCGGTTGCGCTATCTTGGTTAATGTTAAATCATAATTTTATTATTCCGCATATTTACGACGGACAATTTGCCGACGATTGTGCACCAATCAAATTGGCAACCCAAAACGACCACCAAGAAATAAGGACAATTTTGTGCAACGCCTTTGCTTTCGGGGGCAGTAATTCAACCATAATAATCGGGAAATAACATGAAAGATTATAATATTTCTGACCTTTTGCCACATCGCCCACCAATGCAACTGATTACCGCGGTTGAATCAGTGGATTTTGACACACAAAAATTGGTTGCACGCGTTGATATCACACGTGATGATATAATGTATGATGAAAATATTGGTGGGGTGCCATCATGGATATCATTGGAATATATGGCACAGGCAATTGGTTGCTTTATTGGTGCCGCCGACCACGAACAAAACCCAAATTCTGAACCTGTTGTTGGTTTTGTATTGGGGTCGCGAAAATTATCTGTTGATATTCCGACATACCTTGTTGGACAAAGTTATTTCGTACATGTTGCGGCATTGTTTTTTGATAAAAATATTGCAAATTTTGACTGTCAAATATACAATCAAGATAATCAACTTGTTGCATCTGGGGCAATAAATGTATTCCGCCCAGACGACATTCAAAAATTTATGGATGAACGCGATGAATAAAAGAATTCTTATTACCGGTGCAAGTCGTGGAATTGGTCGTGCAATTGCACTGTATCTTGCGCCATTGGGCTATGATTTGGTTTTGCACTATAACAAAAATGCGGACGCAGCGAACAAAACATTACAAGATGTTATCGCCGCCGGTGGCAATGGGAAAATCATTTCTTTTGATATATCAACTCGTGATGAAACCATGGCCAAAATAAACAACGATATAAATGAAAACGGCGCATATTATGGGGTTATATGCAATGCGGGCATAAACGCCGATGCGCCTTTTCCGGCAATGGACGGCGAAATGTGGGATCGGGTAATTCACACAAATCTTGATGGTGCATACAATACATTACAGCCATGCGTTATGCCGATGATATCCGCCAGAACTGGTGGCCGAATAATTGTTCTGTCATCTGTATCTGGAATTATTGGCAATCGTGGTCAGGCAAACTATGCCGCATCCAAGGCGGGTTTAATCGGACTTGTAAAATCGTTGGCGCCCGAATTGGCACGTCGCAACATAACCGTAAACGCAATTGCACCGGGCGTAATTGAAACAGATATGACCACCGATTTACCGGCAGATTTGGTACGTGACGCGATTCCTATGCGCCGTTTTGGCAAACCAAACGAAGTTGCAAGTTTGGTTGCATACTTGCTATCCGATGACGCATCATATATCACACGTCAGGTTATTTCTGTAAATGGGGGGCTGGCATAAAATGAAACGCGTTGTTGTTACCGGCATGGGTTTAATCAGTTCACTTGGAAACGACTTGGGAACCGCCAAGAATCGCCTGCATGAATTAAAAAATGCTGTACGTGTTATGCCTGAATTGGCCGACATTAACGGTTTGAACACACATTTGGCCGCACCAGCATTGGATTTCACATTACCAGAACATTATACGCGCAAGGTCTTGCGCACAATGGGGCCGGTATCGGTTATGTCGGTATATACCGCAGAAAATGCGCTTGCCGATGCAGGTCTGTTAAATTCACCGGTGTTAACATCTGGGCGCACTGGGGTTGCATACGGTTCATCATTTGGTTCGGCCGAAGGTGTTGCCGATTTCTTTGCAATTCATCATACCAAGGCGGTTGGTGACATAACATCTTTTTCATATCTGAAACTAATGCCACAAACAGCGGCGGTCAATATCTCGCTTTACTTTAAAACCGTTGGCCGCATTATCCCAAGTGGCACCGCATGCACATCGGGCAGTTTGGCCATCGGATATGCATACGAGGCAATTAAAAACGGCATCCAAGATGTTATGATTGCGGGTGGTGCCGAAGAATTTGACATAACCCAGGTCGCAGTATTTGACACGCTGTACGCAACCAGCACCAAGAACGATCATCCCGAATTGTCCCCTGCCCCATTTGATGTTAATCGCGATGGTTTGGTTATTGGTTCGGGTGCTGGAACACTAATTTTGGAAGAATACGAACACGCCGTTGCGCGTGGTGCAAAAATCTATGCAGAAATTGTCGGTTTTGGTTCAAATACTGACGGTATGCACGCGACACAACCAAACAAAGAAACAATGGCAAAGTGCATGAAACTGGCTTTGGACAGCGCAGATTTAAAATCTGATGACATTGGATACATCAATATGCATGGCACTGGCACGGTTCATGGTGACATTGCGGAATCGTGCGCCACAGAATCTGTATTCGGCACACATACACCGGCCAGTTCGCTTAAAAGTTATGTTGGCCATACACTTGGGGCATGTGGCGCATTGGAATCCATCTGGTCAATTCAAATGATGAATGATGGGTGGTTTGCACCAACATTAAATTTGCACACCCCAGATGAAAATTGCGGGAAATTAGATTATATAATTGAAACAGGACGCAATATAGACACGAATTATGTTATGAATAACAACTTTGCCTTTGGTGGCATAAACACATCACTAATATTCAAAAAAGTAAATTAAACACCCGTTTGGGTGTTTTTTTTATTGTTTTATAAATGCCTTTTGGGTTAAAATAAAGATATGGGAAGGATTGTTCTGTTTTTATTCTTGGCAATATGCACCGCGGTTACGAATGCAACGGCGGCGACGGGACGTTTATCAAAATACATTGACCCACAATCTTATTCGTATATGTATCCATATCTGTCAAATAAAATGCGGACAGAATTAAATCCGGGCACAACCGTGACCCAGACAAATAATCCAATGGACGTTGTGGTTCGTACAAAAAGCATGGACAGCAACAAACGTCGTGTTGTTCCACGCACCAACACCGCACGCGCCGCAAAATCAACCGATACCAAGACAAATTCTGCGACCACACAACGACACGTTGTGCAACGGAATACCGCACGCGCGGCGACATCAACATCGGCACGCAAGGTTGTTTCACGACGCGCACGCACCACAGACCGTTATGATCCAGACGCAAATGTCAAATCCACCGGCACCACGACCATTGTTAATAACGAAGGTGTATCGTCTTCACGCTGTCTTGCCGATTATACAGAATGTATGAACGGTTATTGCGCACGCGAAGATATGGCGTACAACCGTTGTTTCTGCAGTGCGCGATTAACCCAAATTGATGCGAAATACCAAAAACCAATCAATCGGTTGATTACGCAATTACTAGAAATTCAGGGTGGTGGCACATGGACCGCAGAAGAAATGAACGAATATTGGATGGAACGCATTGGAAATTATGTCGGCGAAAATTCTTGGGTCAATTTGGATAATGCGCTGAATATTGAATGGCCAACCAATGATGAACGTGTTCGTGGCCAGAACGCATTTTTAACCGGCCACCAATATTGTGTTCAACACCTGCGCAATTGCGGATACATGGCATCTAATTTGCGCGATGCGTATCGTTCCAAGATTACCCGTGATTGCGACACATACGAAAAATCGCTGATGAAAATCAAAACCGCCGCAGAATCAATGATTAAATACTACAACGAATAATTATTCCGTATGTTTTCACACATCAGATTATGACGGTATATGTTTCGTGCTAAATCATCACTAATTACATCCCAATCTGACGCGCGCCCATAAATTGCGTTGCATGGGCAAACACTATTCGGCAATGGTGTATTTTGTGTGCAAGATGCGGCGAATATCGCGCACCCCAGTATTATAAACTTTCTCATCTGTTTCCCTTTGCATAGATATTGTTTGTATAATTTCGCTGGTTTGATTCTGCGCCACACGCGTTTCACATTTTCGTTGTGCAACCTGATTTCCAAAAAGATATGCACCACCAACAATGATTAAAATCGCAATAATTAAATATATTTTCATTTTAAATTTCCCATAAAAAAACGCACCATGCGGTGCGTTTCATTTATTTTTGATTTTCTTTACTGATTCATAGAACCAAAGAAATCATCATTTGTCTTGGTCACACGCAATTTATCCAACAAGAATTCCATTGCTTCCAATGTTCCCATTGGATTGATTATGCGACGCAACACATACATCTTGGATAATGTATCTTTGCCGACCAACAGGTCTTCTTTACGTGTCCCTGATTTCGTAATGTCAATTGCCGGATAAACACGTTTATCGGACAATTTACGATCAAGGATGATTTCACTATTACCTGTTCCTTTGAATTCTTCAAAAATGACTTCGTCCATCTTGGAACCGGTATCAACCAACGCGGTTGCAATGATGGTTAAACTGCCCCCACCTTCTATATTACGTGCGGCACCAAAGAACCGTTTTGGACGCTGCAATGCGTACGCATCAACACCGCCGGTCAAAACCTTACCGCTGGACGGAACCATTGTGTTATATGCACGTCCCAAACGCGTAATGGAATCAAGCAATATGACAACATCTTGGCCCGCTTCAACCAAACGTTTTGCCTTTTCAATAACCATTTCTGCGACCTGAATATGACGTGTTGCAGGTTCATCAAATGTTGAAGAAATAACTTCGCCTTTGACACTGCGTTGCATATCGGTAACTTCTTCGGGACGTTCGTCAATCAACAGCACGATAAGTTTTACTTCTGGATAATTTGTCGCAATAGAATGTGCAATATTCTGCAACATAACCGTTTTACCAGTACGTGGTGGCGCAACAATCAGTGAACGTTGACCACGACCCGTTGGCGATATAAGGTCAATTACACGTGCCGACAAATTACGACCTTTATCGGTGTCGGTTGGGACCTCCATCTTTAATTGTTCATCTGGATACAGCGGTGTCA